>Ga0315268_10001576_pt1 | contig 26255 bp, 24 predicted proteins | sample C1_top_MG_FD_204535 | JGI IMG/M metagenome (GOLD analysis project Ga0315268, IMG submission 204535) | Sediment microbial communities from Yellowstone Lake, YNP, Wyoming, USA - C1_top | ecosystem: Environmental > Aquatic > Freshwater > Lake > Sediment | place: USA: Wyoming | collected 2017-08-01
CCCTGGCTTCGCCGGAGCAGGTGCGCTCCTGGTCCTACGGGGAGGTGACCAAGCCGGAGACCATCAACTACCGTACCCTGAAGCCAGAGAAGGACGGCCTCTTCTGCGAGAAGATCTTTGGGCCCACCAAGGACTTCGAGTGCTATTGCGGCAAGTACAAGCGCGTGCGGTACAAGGGCATCATCTGCGACAAGTGCGGCGTAGAGGTGGCCCGCAGCAAGGTTCGCCGCGAGCGCATGGGCCACATCGAGCTGGCCTCGCCCGTGGCGCACATCTGGTTCGTCAAGGGCACCCCCAGCCGGATCGGGTTGCTGCTGGATATCTCTCCGCGCAGCCTGGAGCGCGTCCTCTACTTCGCCCAGTTCATCGTCACGGCGGTGGACGAGGCCGCCCGCAATCGCGCCATCGACGCCCTTCGCGAGGAGACGGAGCAGCAGGCGACGGAGCGGGAGCGCCAGTTCGCAGAGAAGATCTCCGCTATCGAGGCCGCCAGCGGTACAGCCATCGCCCAGACAGAGCAGAAGGGGGCGGAGCAGCTCTCCCGACTGGAGGACGAGGAGAGGCGGGGGCTGGAGGCGCTGGAGAAAAAGCTGACCGCCCTGCAGAAGGCCCTCGCCAAGGGACGGGGCAAGCCCACCAGCAAGAACCTGGCTCTGGAGGACGAGGTCGTTCTCGCCGCGGGCGAGACGGCGGAACCCGAGGCCGACCAGCGGCTGCAGGCCCTGGCCGAGAGACGGCGGGCCGAGCTCGCAGCCCTCTTTGCCCAGCGCCGCCAAGAGGCTGAGCTGATGGCCCAGAAGAAGGCCCAGGAGCAACACGACGCCTCCTGGGCGGAAGCAGAGCCCTTGCGCCAGAAAATGCAGGAGGAGCACCGCAAGGTGGCAGAGGAGTACCGCCTGCGCATCGAGGAACTGGAAGACTTGAGGGACCCGGTGCGCGATGACGCCGTTACCCTCCTCTTGGAGCCCAAGTACCGTGAGCTGAACTCCGCCTACTCCGGCGTGTTCGAGTCGGGAATGGGCGCCGAGGCCATCCTGAACATCTTGCGCCGCGTAGACCTGGGCGAGCTGGCCGCCAAGATGCGACAGGACATCCAGAACTTCAGCGGTCAGCGGCGCAAGAAGGCCACCAAGCGCCTGAAGGTGATCGAGGCCTTTCGCAAGAGCGGCAACCGCCCCGAGTGGATGATCGTCTCCGTCCTGCCGGTGCTGCCGCCCGACCTGCGCCCCATGGTTCAGCTCGATGGCGGTCGCTTCGCCACCAGCGACCTGAACGACCTCTACCGCCGCGTCATCAACCGCAACAATCGGCTCAAGCGGCTGCTGGAGCTGGGGGCGCCGGAGATAATCATCCGCAATGAGAAGCGCATGCTCCAGGAGGCGGTGGACTCCCTCATCGATAACGGCCGCCGTGGGCGCGCCGTCTCCACCGCTGGCAACCACAAGCTGAAGAGCCTCTCGGACATGCTCAAGGGCAAGCAGGGGCGCTTCCGCCAGAACCTGCTTGGCAAGCGAGTGGACTACTCCGGCCGCTCCGTCATCGTCGTCGGGCCGGAGCTCAAGCTGAACCAGTGCGGCCTGCCCAAGCGCATGGCGCTAGAGCTCTTCAAGCCGTTCGTGATGCAGGCGCTGGTGGAGCGGGGCCTGGCCCACAACATCAAGTCGGCCAAGCGCGTGGTGGAGCGGGCGCGGCCCGAGGTATGGGACATCCTGGACGAGATCGCCCGCGAACGGCCCGTGCTCCTCAACCGGGCGCCCACCCTCCACCGTTTGGGCATCCAGGCCTTCGAGCCGGTTCTCATCGATGGAAGCGCCATCCAGATCCACCCCCTGGTGTGCGCTGCCTTCAACGCCGACTTCGACGGGGACCAGATGGCGGTGCACATCCCTCTATCGCGGGCGGCGGTGGCCGAGGCGCGACAGATCATGCTCTCCTCGCAGAACCTGCTCCTGCCCAGCAACGGCGAGCCCACGGTGGCCCCCACCCTCGACATTGTCCTGGGCTGCTACTATCTCACCCTGCCCAAGCCCGAGGCCAAGGGCCAATACCGCGAGGGCATGCCGCCGCAGGGGGTCTACGGGAGCTTTCGGGAGGCGAAGCTGGCCTGCGACCTGGGCCTGGTGGACCTCCAGGCCCGCATCCGTGTGCGCGACGCCAAGACCAACGGCGAGCTCATCGACACCACCGTGGGACGCATCATCTTCAATGAGGTGCTGCCTGATGAGCTGGGCTTCCGTAACGAGGTCCTCGACAAGAAGGGCCTCAAGGACCTGGTGGCCGAGTGCTCTCGCAAGCTGGACATCGAGCGTACGGCGGAGGTGGTGGACCGGATCAAGGATACCGGCTTCCACTACGCCACCCAGTCGGGCATGACCATCGCCATGAACGACCTGAAAGTGCCCGAAGAGAAGGCCGTCCTTCTGGCTGAGGCCGACGCCCGCATCGCGCAGGTGGAGCAGCAGTACCAAAATGGCCTCATCACCGAAGAGGAGCGCTATGACCAGGCGGTAGCCATCTGGCGGCAGACCACCGAGACGATGCAGACCGTGATCCAGCAGGGGCTGGACCGCTATGGCGGCGTGTACCTCATGGCCGTCAGCGGCGCCAAGGGTAACATCAGCCAGATCAGCCAGATGGCCGGCATGCGCGGCCTGATGACCGACCCCGCCGGCCGCATCATCGACCTGCCGATCCGCTCGTCCTTCCGCGAGGGGCTGAGCGTGCTGGAGTACTTCATCTCGACCCACGGGGCCCGCAAGGGCCTGGCCGACACCGCCCTGCGCACGGCCGACAGCGGCTACCTCACGCGACGTCTCATCGACGTGTCGCAGGAGGTCATTATCCTGGAAGACGACTGCGGCACCACCGCCGGCATCTGGCTCACGGAGCCCGGCGACAAGGGCGTGTTCGAATCCCTGCGCGAGCGGATCATCGGCCGCTGGGCCGCCTCGGACCTGGTCGACCCGGAGACCGGCGAGGTTATCGCCCGCCGCAACGAAGAGATCGTGGAGGAGGTCGCCGACCGCGTCCAGGCACTGGGCATCGATCGGGTGCACGTGCGCTCGCCGCTGACCTGCCAGACCAAGCGGGGCATGTGTGCCCCCTGCTACGGGCGCAACCTTGCCCGCGGCCATCTGGTTGGCATAGGGGAGGCGGTGGGCATCGTGGCCGCCCAGAGCATCGGCGAGCCCGGCACCCAGCTCACCATGCGCACCTTCCACACCGGCGGCGTCGCCGGCCTGGACATCACCTCCGGCTTGCCCCGGGTGGAAGAGCTGTTCGAAGCGCGGGTGCCCAAGGGGGCGGCCATCATCTCCGAGATCGGCGGCACGGCGGAGATCATGCGCGAAGGCGAAAGTCGCCGCATCAAGGTGGTCAGCAGCGAGCTCTACCGCGACGACTACGCCTTGCCCGAGGGGGCGGAGGTGCTGGTGGAGCACGATCAGTTGGTGGAGCAGGGAACCGTTCTGGCCCAGACGACCGCTCTGGAAGCGGCGCCGGAGGGATCAGAGGAGACGGCCCTTCCCGTGACCGCCGGGCAGATCGCAGCCCGCATCGCTGGGCGCGTTTTGAGGGAGCGCAGCGACCGTCTGTCTGTCCTCTATGAGGAGCGAGAAGAGAGGGAGTACCCGGTCCCACCCACCTCCCGCATTCGAGTGGAGACGGGACACTACGTCCACGCCGGCCAGCAGCTCACCGACGGCGCTGTCAACCCGCAGGACATCCTGCGCGTGCAGGGGCCGGAGGCGGTGCAGCTCTACCTGGTGGAAGAGGTGCAGAAGGTCTACCGCTCCCAGGGCGTGACCATCAACGATAAGCACATCGAGGTTATTGTGCGCCAGATGCTCCACCGCGTGCGGGTGGACTCCCCCGGCGACACCGCCCTCCTGCCCGGCGAGCTGGTGGACCGCTTCCGCTTTGAAAAGGTAAACGCCGAGGTCCTGGCAGAAGGGGGCGAACCCGCCACCGCCCAGCCAGTTCTGCTGGGGGTCACCAAGGCCTCCCTGAACACCGACAGCTTCCTGGCCGCCGCCTCCTTCCAGGAGACCACCCGCGTCCTGACCGAGGCCGCTGTGGCCGGCGCCGTGGACCACCTCCTGGGCCTGAAGGAGAACGTCATCATCGGCAAGCTCATTCCTGCCCGCGCTCACGTGAACGTACCCGAGCGCCGCCCACCGACGGAGCTCCTGGGGCCTGCCTCCTTCTTCCCCGGTGAGGCAGCGGAGTTGGCCGAAGAGGGCGAGCGCCCGGCCAAGCTTCCGGAAGGCTTCGTCGAGGAGCTGAACCGTGAACTCCTGGAACTGCGCTCCGGCTACGGCGGCCTGGATGAGGCAGAGGAGCCCAAAGAAGCCCTCGAAGATGAGACGCACTTCGACTCGGAGCCGCAGGAGGACGACGCAGAGGCCGGGTAGCTGCCCGGCTCGCAACAGAACCGAAGGGGGCCCTGGGCTGTCCGTGAAAAGGCGGGCCGCCCAGGGCCTTTCATCATTGGGAGGTGGACCCTCATGCCCCAGACGCCCAACCCCTGGGTTACCGCGCTGACACAGTTCGATGCCGCCGCCGACCGCCTGCACTTGGACGACGCCCTCCGCCAGATGCTGCGCTCCTGCAAGCGGGAGCTCACCGTCCACTTCCCCGTTCGCCTCGGTGACGGGTCCACAACAGTATTTCGTGGCCACCGCGTGCAGCACAACGTGGTCTTAGGGCCGGCCAAAGGCGGCATCCGCTATCACCCAGCGGTTGACCTGGACGAGGTCAAAGCGATGGCGATGTGGATGACCTGGAAATGCGCCGTGGCCAAGATCCCCTTCGGCGGCGCCAAGGGTGGGGTGGCCGTCGATCCGGCAAAGCTCACCCCACAGGAGCTAGAGAACCTGACCCGCCGCTACGCCACCGAGATCGCCCTACTCATCGGCCCCCAGGAGGACATCCCGGCGCCCGACATGGGCACCGACGCCCTCGTTATGGCCTGGATCATGGACACATACAGCATGCACCGCGGCTACTCGGTGACGGGGGTGGTCACGGGCAAGCCCCTGTCCATCGGCGGGACGCTGGGCAGGCAGGAGGCCACCGGCCGCGGCATTGTGTACATCGCTCAGGAGGCGGCCCGCTACGGATTAACGAAGTTCGATGGCGCCAAGGTGGCCGTCCAGGGGTTCGGCAAGGTCGGCGGCGTGGCTGCCCGCCTGCTGGCCGCCGAGGGCTGCCGCGTGGTTGCCGTCAGCGACATCTCGGGCGGCGTCTACAATGAGCGCGGCCTGGACGTGGAAGCCCTGCATCGCTGTACGCAGCAGGGCGCCAGGGTCGTCGACGCCCCCGGCGGCGATCACATCAGCAACGAGGAACTGCTTGCCCTGCCGGTAGACATCCTCGTCCCCGCAGCCATGGAGAGCCAGGTGACCGGCGCCAACGCCCCCCAGATGCGGGCGAAAATGGTTCTGGAAGGAGCCAACGGACCCCTCACACCGGAGGCCGACGCCGTCCTGGCGGAGCGGGGCGTCCCAGTCATACCGGACATCCTTGCCAACGCCGGCGGCCTCGTCGTCTCCTACTTCGAGTGGGTGCAGGACATCCAATCCTTCTTCTGGGAGGAGGACGAGATCAACGAGCGCCTGCGGCGGGTGATGGTTCGCGCCTTTGCTGAGGTGAAGAGCCTGGCGGACGAGCGACGCGCGACGCTGCGCGAGGCAGCGACTATGCGGGGCGTGCAGCGCGTGGCCGAGGCTACCCTGGTTCGGGGGATATATCCCTAGTCAGGAACGAGTCGCTCAGGCTGATGAGCCAGCAAGTCGTGAAGATGGAAGCCAGCGTCACGCAGTAGATGCAGATGGCCTCCAGCACAAACAGCTCCACGTAGGTCAGGTAGGCGGCGAAGGCCACCGACGCAGTCGTGATGCCGAGGGCCGCCAGGGACGCCCATTCCACCGCCAGCGCCAGCCCTGCCAGTCGGCCCAGCGCGACGACCAGCAGTGAGGCTGCCGCCAGGCCCCCCAACAGTGCCACCGGCACCCCGGCAATTGTCGAGTACGAGCTCTGCTGGACCGTCTGGCACCCGTGGCCCACCAAGCAGGCCACCGGCTTGTCAGCATAGTGAACGTAGATCAAGTAGGCAGCCACGCCCATCCCGGCCACAGACAGGATGGCCAGGGCGCCCCAACGCATCAGGCCGGCCGTGCCCAGGGCGGTCTCGTTGGCGGTGGGTGCCGCTGCCATCCTCTTGGCCGCCGCCTTAGCCGCGGCCTTCCTGGTGCCGGCCGCTTTCGCCACGCGAGCCGTTCTAGCCACCAGGAGTACCTTCCGGCTGCGTGCCGGTTGGCTGTGGGGTGCCTGTTAGCGGTGGAGTGGCGGTCGGCTCAGGAGTGGCCAGGCCCAGCCTCACCAGCTCGTCGTCTATTGCCTTGCTGATTGCCTCGTACGAGCTGCCCACCTCCGTCTGGCCCACAAAGAACGTCGGCGTGCCCGTCACACCGCGGTTCTCCCCCTCCGAACGGTCGGCGGCAATTTCCGCCGCGTACTTGTTTTCGTCGAGGCAGGTGTTGAAATCGCTCTGGTTCAGGCCGATCTCCGTCGCGAAGCGCTTCAGGTTCTCAATCTTGAACGCACCCTTGTTCTCGCCGTTCTGCTCCTCATACAGCTTATTGTAGTACTCCCAGAACTTGCCCTGCTCGCTGGCGCAGGACGCGGCTTCTGCCGCCCAGGTGGACTCCTGCCCAATGAAGGCGAAGTCCTTGAATATGAGCTTGGCCTTGCCGGTGGCCAGGTAGTTTTGATCCAACGGCGGCACTACCTCCAGTGCGGCGTCGCGACAGTTGGGGCACTGAAAGTCCGAGTACTCGTAGACGGTAACGGGCGCGTCGGCGTTGCCGAGCGTCGTGCCGTTGGCGGCGGCGGTGTGGACGGGGATGTTGATCGGGGTGGTGGTGGTATTGTTGTCTCCCTTTAAGCGGTTCGCTACCAAGATGAGGATGATAGCAGCGATGACCGCCACCGCCAAGGCCGCCACGAAACCCACGTTGCGGAACTGACCGATCGTCCGTCTGGGTCGCCCGGGCCGCGCTCCCGGCCGGGCGCCGGGCCGCGCCTGGCTGCCGGGCCGCGCCTGGCCGCCGGGCCGCGCCTGGCCGCCGGGCCGCGCCTGGCCGCCGGGCCGCGCCTGGCCGCCGGGCCGCGCCGGCGCGCTGGGCTGGGCGGGTCGCCCCGCCGGTTTATGCGTTCGCTTCCTGGAACCTTTCGGCATCCCGGGCCTCCCTCAGGCCAAGATAGCAGCGCATCGCAGCCACTGTCAACGCGCCCTGCAGCCGTTCCCCACGGGTGCGACCAGTTGTGCAGCCCATCACGAAGAGATACGATGCGGCCATGAGAACCAGCAGACAGGTCGACATAATGGTCCTCCTGCTGCTCCTGACGGTCCTGGCCATGGGACTCTACTGGGCCTGGGATTCCGTCCGCGCGGAGCGAGCCGAAGAACGCCAGACCGAGACGGCGGCTGCGAGGGGGGCCCATCTCTTCGCTCAGAACTGCCGGGTTTGCCACGGCCGCACGGGGAAGGGAGTAAGCGAGAACCCTTCCTTTCCCGGCATCCCTCTGAACATCGAGCCCAACCGGCCCACAGACCCTACCGAACTGAAGGCCCTCCAGCTCCGCCTGGGTGACACCATCCGCTGTGGCCGTGCCGGCACGATCATGCCCGCCTGGCACCTGAACTACGGCGGCTCCCTGAACGACGAGCAGATTCGCCAGCTGGTCACACTCATTACCACCAACGCCGGCGACGCCTGGCAGAAGGAGCTGAAGTACAGCGACGAACTCGACGCCCAGTTCGAGTTACCGGCGCCTCCCTCTGCGAGCGATCCTTCGCAGATCAACCCCGGCTACTGCGGCGCCGTGGCTCGGGCGGCGGCAGCCACGCCCGTCGGGGAGCCTACAGAAGTGCCGCCGGCGTGGATCGCTCAGGGCGAGAAGGTGGCGATAAGCTTCGCCTGCACCAGCTGTCACACCTCTAATGGGGCGACGGGCGTGGGGCCCACCTGGAAGGGGCTCTACGGCAGCACCGTCACCCTCAGCGATGGCTCGACCGTCACCGCGGACTGGGCCTACATTACGGAGTCCATCCGCTCGCCGGCACTCAAGATAACGGGAGGCTTTCAGGCGGTAATGCCCACATACACCAGCCTGAGCGACGCCGACCTCAACGCCCTCGCCGCCTACATCAAGTCGCTGGGCCAGTAGCGGCTGGCCTACTGCCAGCGGAACACCCGGAGCGAGACGACGTAGCCGCCCGCCCCCCAGGCGGCGAGGACGAGCCAGTTCCACCAGATGTCGCCTAAGCCGTGGCCCTGGTTCACGATGGCCCGCAAGGCCTCGTTCAGGTGGGTCAGGGGGATGACCCGAATGACCGGCTGGAGGAAGCCCGGAGCCGAGTCCGAGGGGAACCAGGAGCCGCCCAGGAACATCATCGGGAAGGCCAGCAGGTTGGCGACGGCGCTGGCCGAGGTGAGGGTATTGAGAAAGCTACCGATAATGTAGCCCAGGGCCAGCATGCAGACGATGCCCAGGAGCAGGGTCACGGCCAGGAGTAGATAGCTCCCGTGTACGGTCACGCCGAAGGCCAGCCGGCCCACCAAGAAGATGATGGCCACTTGCACGAAGGACAGGAGGGCCAGCGAAGCGCCCTGGCTGGCGATTAGGGCCGCCGGCCGCAGGGGTGTCACGCCCAGCCGGCGGAGGATGCCCATCTCCCGCCAGCCGGTGATGAAGACGATGCCGCCGAAAAGCGCCCCCCAGAGGAGGGTCAGCCCAGCCTGCCCCGGCGTCAGGAAATCGATGTATTCCACTCGATGGGTCCCGACGTCCTGCCGCTGGATAATCACCGGGCCTCTCTCGCCGGCCAGCCCCGTGTTGTAGCCGTCCACCACCGCCTCCACGGTGGTGGAGGCGTACGAGGTCCTGACGGGGTTGGAGGTATCGTAGCGCACATCCAGAATCGACCTGCCTTCCGCCAGCGCCGCCTGGAAGCCCTGCGGTATGATCACCACCGCTGCCCGATTGCCATCGTCGAGTGCGGTCAGCTCGCGGGAGCGCGAGCCCTGCTTCAGCTCCACGTTCTCCAGGCCGTCGAAGGCCTGCAACAGGGAGCGGGAGGCCTCGCTGCCGTCCTCGTCAACGATGCCCAGGGAGAAGGCCTGGGTGCCCAGCTGGAATAGCCAGCCAAAGACCATCATCACGATGATGGCCAGCCCCAGGGTGGGGATCCAGTAGCTGACGTTGCGCCGCAGCAGGGTGGCCTGGGCAATAACAAGGCGAAAGAATCCCCGCATCTGTCTCGCTCCCTCTGCTAGTCCCGCAGGCGGCGCCCGGTGAGGGCGATGAAGACGTCCTCCAGGGTGGCGGTGCGCACCTCGAGGCCCCGCACGGCGAAGCCGTCGCGGCCGGCCAACTGAATGAGGCCGGCCAGCGAGGCGGCGATATCATTGGTGTGGAGGAAGTAGGTGCCATCGCCGCGGCGGGCCTTGCGCACGGCCGGCAGGCCCGCCAGCGCTTCCATCTGCACCTCACCCTCCAGCTGAGCCTCGATCGTGTTTTCGAACTGCAGACTGCGGACCATCTCCCGCGGCGAGTCCAAAGCTATGATGCGCCCGTGGTCCATAATGGCTGCCCGCTGGCAGAGAGCCTCTGCCTCCTCCATATAGTGGGTCGTGAGGATGACGGTCTTGCCCTCCTCTCGCATACCCACGATGAGCTCCCAGAAACTGAGACGGGCCTGCGGGTCCAGGCCGGTGGTGGGCTCATCCAGAAAGACTAGGTCCGGGTCGTTGACCAGGGCCGTAGCCACCGCGAGGCGCTGCTTCTGTCCACCCGAGAGGTGCTTCACGAGGGCGCTGGCCTTGTCGGCTAGGGCGAAGCGCTCCAACAGGGTCGGCAGCGGGACGCGGCGAGGATAGAGGCTGGCGAAGAGGCGGAGCGTCTCGGATACCGTAAGGTCGGGCCAGAGGGCCTGGGCCTGAAGCTGCACGCCGATGCGCTCCTGCACGTGGCGGCGCTGACGGACACCGTCGAGGCCCAATATAGTGATTCGGCCTGCGTCGGGGCGACGCAGGCCTTCGATCATTTCCAGAGTCGTGGTCTTGCCGGCTCCGTTGGGGCCTAGGATGCCGAATAGCTCCCCAGGGGCGACCCCAAAGCTAATGTCATCGACGGCCACCAGGTCGCCGTAACGCTTGCGCAGGCCCTCCACCTCCAGGGCGAGCATCAGCGCCTCCTCTGAGAGGAACAGTGTATCACGAGCGCGACCGCGTCCCGCTGAGCTCGGCCTCGGCGGCCTCTTGATCCAGGCACAGGCCCAGATCCACCAGCCGCCGCGCCAGGCGAGCGCGAAGGCTCTCGGGTTCCCCGATCTTGGCCTTGCGGGAGGCCTTGCGCTCCGCCTCTTGCTGCTCGGGGCGGAACACACGCTCCACGTAGTACTCGGGCAGATAGACCTCCCACCTGTCCCCTACTCCTTTCCCCGTGTGGCCCCCGCCTGCTGCGACTGAGAGCCTCCACTCAACTGGTCCAAGCCTCCCGCCAGATGAGGCTCCGCAGGGCGTCATAGAACTGAGGCGCGTCCACCAGCTCTGGGGCGACGGCCTGCTGGAGCTCCAGGCCCAGGAACGCAGCGATGAAGACCAAAGCGCTGGCCTTGGGGTCCAGCCGCTGATCAAAGAGTCCTTCCGCCTGCCCCATCTCGATGAGGGCGGCCAGAGCGTCCCGCCAGCTAACGAGGTTGTCGTGGAACTGTTCGCGCATCCTCGAGTTGCGCAGCGTTTCGGCCCACAGCTCCAGGTCCACCCGCATGCTCTCCTCGGCCGCCGGCTGCGCCAAGAGGCCGAAGAAACGCTCGCCCAGGAAGTCGAGGATCTCCAGGGCCGTGCGCCGGCCCTTCATCTCCTCGATCACCGCCAGCGCCGTGCCACATTGCTCGTCCCCTATGGCGAAGACGATGTCGTCCTTGCTCTTGAAATAGCGATAGATGGCGCCGGGGCTCAGGCCGGCCTCCTTGCAGATGTCCTGGATGGTGCTCCGCGCGAACCCCTTGCGCGCGAAGCAGGCGCGGGCGGCCTCCATGATCTGGGCCCTGCGAGCGTTCAAGTGCTCGACTGTGACCTTAGGCATGAGCGACTCCCTCTGGGCCAGAACGGTCAGTCTCTTTTAAAAACGAGCGTTCATTTTCTTTTTATCGCGCTTCGCGGGCATTGTCAACCCGGCGCAGATATCTCTTCCTTCCGTCTTCCGCTTCGGGGAACCCCGTGGTAGACTATTAATAACGCTTCGCATTTGCGATACATCCATGGCTGCACAGCCAACGTAGTAGCCTTAAGAACTTGCGATACATCCATGGGCTGCGGAGCCGACGTAGCAGCCTTATGAACTGTCTGCGAGGCGGAGCGATAATTTGGGCCTGCTAGGCCCCGAAAGGAGCCAAAATGAAGCGAGTAGTCTCTGTTACGGCCCTAGGAGCACTGGCCCTGGCCGTGGTCCTGGCGCTGATCGCGTTGCGCGGCGACGGGCGCGAGGCCCAGGCGGCGCCGGCTGCAGCCACCACCGTTCAGGTGACACTGCACGATAGTAGCGTTACGGCCGACCCCTCCTCGGTACCCGCCGGCGACGTGCAGTTCGTTGTCTCCAACGCCGGCACCCACAACCACGAGTTCGTCGTCATCAAGACCGACCTCGCCCCGGATGCCCTACCGGTGGTCGGGAACGCGGTGGACGAGAACGCGGCCGGCCTCCAGGTCATCGACAAGATCGCGCCGTTCGCTGCGGGCACGGAGGAGACCTTGACGGTCAACCTCGCGGCCGGGAAGTACGTGCTCATCTGCAACCTGCCTGGCCACTACCAGGGGGGAATCCGCACGGCCTTCACGGTGACTGGGGCCGCCGCCACCCCCACCCCCACGGCGACGGCTACGGCGACCCCCACGCCTACTGCGACAGCCACGGCGACGACCACGGCGACGGCCACACCCACGGCAACCACCGTCCAGGTGGACCTGAAAGAGTTCAGCATCACCGCCAACCCCAGTACCGTTCCCGCCGGTTTGGTCACGTTCGTCGCCTCCAACACCGGCACGATGGAACACGAGATGGTCATCCTCAAGACCGACCTCGCTCCGGACGCCATCCCGGTGGTCGACAACAAGGCAAATGAGAACGCGCCCGGCGTGCAGAACGTCGGCGAGATCGAGGTGTTTGCGGCCGGCGCGCAGGAGACCCTGACCGTTGACCTGGCGGCCGGGAACTACGTGCTGATCTGCAATATCCCCGGCCACTACCAGTCCGGCATGCGGGCCGCCTTCACAGTGACCGGCGCCACGGCTACAACGACGCCGACGCCGGCGGCAACGGCCACGCCGGCCGCCACCGCTACGCCCGCTAAGACGCCCACGCCCGCGGCGACGGCTACGCCCGCCAAGACGGCCACACCGGCGGCCAAGACAGCCACGCCCGCCGCCCCGCCCCCTAGCGGTGCGGGAAGTCTCGGCGGTGATGGCGGCGTGTCGGCGGGCGTCTGGGCGGCCATCGGCGGCGGCATCGCTCTGCTGGTCCTGGCGGTGACAGGGACCGGCCTGGCGCTGGCGCGCCGGCGCTCGACCGGCTCCTAACCCCTACAACCCGAAGAATGCGTAGGGGCGGCTCGCGAGCCGCCCCTACGCCTGCCTGCGCAGGTGGAGCGCTGCCCTACGGCGTACCCGCCGCCTGGCGGCGGCCCCGCCGCTGCTGGGCGAGTTCTTCTACCTTCGCCAGGCAGCCCTCCGCACCCAGATGCTGCATGCCGCAGACGTTGCAGGACTGGATGTGGCAGTCGGCGGTGGACTCGCCCCGCTGAGCTTTGAGCCACTCGCCGCGGAGGTAGGCCTCGCTGACCCCCACGTCGATATGGGACCAGGGAAGCTTCTCGAAGAGCCCCGGCCCGCGGTGGGCGTAGAAGGCGGAGGACAGCTCGCACTCAGCGAGGGCCTGCTGCCACTTGCCCCAGTCCAGGTGCTCGTGCCAGGCGTCGAAGCGGCAGCCCAACTGCCACGCCCTCAGAATGGCCCGCCCTAAACGGCGGTCGCCGCGGGACAGGACGGCCTCCAGCAGGCTGCCCTCGGGGTCTTCCCAGGTGAACTCTACGCCCGCTCGCTTGCAGCCGCGCCTCAGTAGCTCGTGCTTGGGAGCCAGCTCCTCGGCGGTGTTCTGGTGGGCCCACTGGAAGGGCGAATGAGGCTTGGGAATGAAAGTAGAGGTGCTGACCCGCACTCGGGCGCGGCCCCGGTGGTAGCGACGGCCGATCTCCTTGACCTGCGCCGCCAGCTGGACGATGCCTTGCACGTCCTCCAACGTCTCGGTGGGCAGGCCCAACATGAAGTACAGCTTCACGCCTGTCCATCCACAGGAGAAGGCCGTCTCCACCGCCAGCAGAACGTCTTCGTCCGTCAGAAGTTTGTTGATGACCAGACGGAGGCGCTGGCTCCCGGCCTCGGGGGCGAACGTGATGGCGTGGCGGCCCGGCCCGGCGACCGCTTTGGCCACCTCTGCCGAGAAGCTGTCCACGCGCAGGCTGGGCAGGGAGATGCTAACGTCCTCGCCCAGTTCCTGCTTGAGGGCACGCACCATAGGGACGATCTGGGAGTGGTCGGTGGTGCTGAGGGACACGAGGGCCAGCTCGCGATAGCCGGTGTTGGCCAGCAGCTCGCGGGCCGCTGCTACCACCTCCTCGGTGCTGCGCTCCAGGCGGGGGCGGTAGATCACGCTGGCCTGACAGAAGCGGCAGCCCTGGGTGCAGCCCCGCTGGATCTCGATGCCCACCCGGTCGTGCACCGCCTGCACGAAGGGGACGATGGGGCGGGTAGGGAGCGGCGGAAGCTGCTGGACGAACCGCTTTCGGACAGTGGCGGGCGCCCGCGAGTCGGTAGGGCTTGTGTCGGCGATGGTGCCGTCGGGCGTGTAGCCAACGGTGTAGAACCGGGGGACGTACATCCCGTCCACCTGGGCCAGCTCCCGCAGAAGCTCCAGTTTGGAGCGGCCGCCGCGCGCCTTGAACCGCCGAAGACACTCCACGATGTCCAGCGCCAACTCCTCGCCGTCGCCCAGGGCGCAGGCATCGACGAAGTCGGCCATGGGCTCCGGGTTGAGAGCGCCGCTGCCGCCGGCAAGGATGAGGGGGAGGGCGGCCCGGCGCCGGCCAGCCAGCGGCGGCAAGCCCGCCAGGTCCAGCATGTTCAGGACGTTGGTGTAGGCCAGCTCGTAGCCCAGGGAGAAGCCGATGATATCGAAATCGGCCAGGGCGTGGCGCGTCTCCAGGCTGAACAGCGGAATGCCGGCCTCGCGCATGGCCTCTTCCATGTCCGTCCAGGGGGCGAAGACACGCTCGCAGAGGACGTCCGGCTGGCGGTTCAGGATGTCGTAGAGGATAGCCAGCCCCAGATTCGACATGCCGATCTCGTAGATGTCGGGGTAGGCCAAGGCGACGCGAAGGGGCGTGCCCTCCCAGTCTTTGGCCACCACGTTCCATTCGCCGCCCGTATAGCGGGCGGGCTTGGACACGCGCCGCAGGATGCTATCAAGACCAGTGATGATCAAAGAGGCCGCCTTGCCAGGAACCGAACCGGCCCATCGATCTTACCCAAGGAGCAGGCTCGGTGGCAAACCCAGGCACCGGAAGGCTTGCAGGGGCAGCGGTTCCTTGCTAGGATACAGCGACACCACGCTGGAGAGAGGTCTGAACATGTTCGAGAAGATACTGGTGCCGCTCGATGGTTCCGCCATAGCACAGGGGATCCTGCCCTGCGTGAAGACGCTGGCCCGCTCGTTTCGAAGCACGATCATCCTCTTCCACACCGCTGAGGCCCCCGTCGAACCGCGCGGCCGTCGCCAGAAGGAGTACGCCCAGGAGACCATGGACCGTATCCGCGCCCTAGCCGAGGAGTATTTGGCGGGGGCGGCCAAGGTGCTGCGCCGACAGCGGTTCAAGGTGGACATCAAGGTGGGCCTGGGTGGGGTGGCGCGCTCCATCAGCGACTTCGCGGAGGCAGAGAAGGTGGACCTTATCGCCATGTCCACCCACGGCCGGGCAGGGCTGGCCCGCTGGATGCTGGGCAACGCCCCCGACCGTGTGCTACGCCATACCCACACGCCCGTGCTGCTGGTGCGACCAACAGGGGACACGCCTCTGGACGCGAAGCCCTATACCCTCAAGAAGATCATTGTGCCGATGGACGGCTCGAAGGCAGCCCAGGCGGTCCTGCCCTTCGCGCGAGAGATGGCCAGAACGATGAAGCTGGAAGTCGTGCTGGTTCAGGCCATCAGCGCGGAGACAACCGTTCAGTTCACCTCCACGGGCCCCGACACATGGGCGGTGCCCACCGACGTGCTGCAGCAAATCGACGTGCTGGCCTCGGGCTATTTGGCGGGAGTGGGGAAGGAGCTGGAGCGCGATGGGATCTCAGTCCGCTGGGACGTGCTGCGCGGGGCGGCCGCCCACTCCATCGTGGAGTTCGCCAGGGAGACGCCGGGCTCCATGGTGGCGATGACTACCCACGGCCGGTCCGGGCTGCGGCGCTGGGTGCTGGGCAGCGTGGCCGACCAGGTGGTGCGGGCCTCGGGCGAGCCGGTGCTGGTTATCCGGCCGCAGCGCGGCGGCTGATTGACACCGGGCCAAACCCTTTGCTAGATTGAACGCGAACAGCGAAATAGGGGTGCCGAATCCGCCTCAGGCGGAGCGGGGGAACCAAAGGCCTGGGCGCGGCCGGGCCAGCTCCCCGAGAGCGTCGGGGGGCAGGGGTGAATCTCCTCGACCTGTCGGGGAGTAGGCTAACTCCTTCAAGCCGAACCCGTCAGCTAACCTCGTAGGCATGCGAAGGAGAGGCTAGCACGAGGGACGAGAGGCTAGGCCTCCCGTCCTTTACGTTCGTGAGGGGAGTGGGGTTCGCTGGCGGAGCAGGAAACGCCACCTACAGGGGGAAGACTCCGCAGCATGAGCCTCCCCGAAGAAGAGCCCACGACCGCACGGCGTAGGCGCTGGATGACCCTGCGCCTGGAGTACATCCTCCTTATCGTGGTGTTGGCCATCACCACAATCTTTGCCTTCGCCTTCTTCTACTTCCAGGTGGAGGTATCGCGCCTCAAAGACTACGGCTACCTCGGCGTCTTCCTCATCAACTTCATCGGCGCCGCCTCCATGTTCCTGCCGACGCCGGCCGCGGCCTCCGTCGTGGGCGGCGGCGCGATCCTCAACTCCTACCTGGGCATCCCCGCGTTTGTGCTGGTGGGGTTGGTGGCCGGCCTGGCCGAGGCCCTGGGCGAATTCACCGGCTACGCCGCCGGCTACGGGGGCCGCATCATCTTCCAGGAGCGGGCCGAGTATCAGTGGCTGCAACGCTGGATGGAGCGGCGTGGCGTCCTGGTCATGTTCATCATGTCGGTCATTCCCAACCCCTTCTTCGACATTGCCGGCGCCGCCGCCGGGGTGGTGCGAATGCCGTTGGGGCGCTTCTTCCTGGCCGTCCTGGCGGGCAAGATCATCAAGGATATCTACATGGCGGCCGCCGGCGATTTCAGCGCCAATCTCCTGGGCGGCCTGTTGGGCTTCGGTTAGCTCGGCGGCTGCCGGCAGGCAGGCAGCGTCCTACCGGCCGTTGTTGATGGCGCGATACTCACGATTGGCGTTTTGACGCGTCTACGATGGGGATGCTATACTGCATTCCGAATTCATTGCCTCATTGTTGAGGCCTTTGGGGGAGTACGGCGGGTATCTCCCTCTGTCCAAGCCGAGCGGGCTTGGTGGAAGGAATCATCCGATGATCGTCAATGTCTCTATCATTCTCCGCATCGTCGGCGCCATCTTCTTCGGCTACGTGGGCCTGCGCGCGGGCCAGTACCTGGCCGAGGGGGACACCGGCATCACGGAGGTCGTGTTCTGGTCGGCGCCGCCGGTGCTGTTGACTGTATTTGGGGCGGTAGTGGCCCCCTGGTTCTTCCTGACGCCCCTGCGCCTATTCCAGCGCTGGGTCGAGCAGTTGGAGCCCATCCAACTCGTGCTGGGCACCATTGGCCTGGTAGCCGGTCTGTTGGTCTCGGCGCTGCTCATGCCCGTGTGGTTCACGCTGCCTGGCGCGGCGGGTGCCATCGCCCCCTTTGTGGTCAGTGTCATCCTGGGAATGCTCGGCGTGGCGGCCATGCTCAGCCGCGAGGAGGAGTTCGCCCAGGTCCTCTCCCGCTACCTTCCGATAACGGGAAAAGGTGCGGCGCGGCTGGCCCGCTACATCGTGCTGGACACGAGCGCCATCATCGACGGACGGGTGGCGGACATCGCCCAGACGGGCTTCATCATGGGGACATTAGTCATCCCCCGCTTCGTCCTCGAGGAGCTCCGCTACATCGCTGACTCGCCCGAGGCCCTGCGCCGCAACCGCGGCCGCCGCGGCCTGGACATCCTCGGCCGCCTCCAGAAGGAATCGCTGGCCCCCATCCAGGTCTCCGACAAGGACTTTCCGGATGCCAGGGACGTGGACGCCAAGCTCATCCGCCTGGCCAAGAGCCTCAACTGCCCGATCATGACCAACGACTTCAACCTCAACCGCGTGGCCGAATTGGAGGGGCTCCACATCCTGAACATCAACTCCCTGGCTAACGCCGTGAAGGTGGTCGTGCTTCCAGGCGAGGAAATGGCAGTGCGCATCATCCAAGAGGGGAAGGAGATGGGCCAGGGCGTGGCTTTCCTGGACGACGGCACGATGGTGGTAGTGGAAGGCGGCCGCCGCCACCTGAACCAGGATCTGGAGGTCACGGTGACCCGCGTTCTCCAGACGGTGGCCGGCCGCATGATCTTCGCGCAGCCCAAGGGCGCCGCCTAGGCCACGGCCCATGCCCGCCCAGATCGAGTCCGTGGGAGCGATCATCGCCGCGGCGGGCCGTGGTCGGCGCTTCGGTGAGGGCGACAAGCTCTTCGCGCCGCTGGCGGGCCGGCCCCTCATCGCCCACACGCTGATGGCCTTCGAGGTCTGTCGGGCGGTGAACAGAGTGGTGCTGGTTCTGGCGGCGGAAAGCCTGGAGCGAGCCTGCCGCCTGGTGGAGGCGGCGGGCTTCGATAAGGTAGCCGTGATCTGCCCCGGCGGCCCGCGGCGCCAGGAGTCCGTCCGGCTGGGCCTGGAGGCCCTGGGGCCGTGCCGGTGGGTCGTGGTGCACGACGGGGCGCGGCCGCTGGTCACCGCCGCCCTCATCGAGGCCGGCCTGGCGGCCGCCGCCGAAACGGGGGCAGCTATCGCCACCCTGCCGCTGGCCGATACGCTGAAGGACGTGGCCGACGACGGCCTGGTAAGGCGCACGCTGGACCGGCGCAACCTCTGGACTGTCCAGACGCCCCAGGTATTCGACTACGAACTCCTGCGGGAGGCCCACCGGCTCGCGCAGGGCGACGCCACCGACGACGCCGCCCTGGTGGAGGCGCTGGGGCGGCGGGTGAAGGTCTTCCCCGGCTCGCCCCGCAACCTCAAGGTGACGACGGCGGCGGATCTGGCGCTGGCGCAGGCGCTGGTGGCCCAGAGCAGAGAAAGTTAGACATGCGCGTAGGCATTGGCTATGATATACACCGATTTCAAGAAGGGCGGCGCCTCCTTCTGGGGGGCGTGGAGATAGAGTGCGAGAAGGGCCTCGGCGGCCACAGCGACGCCGACGTCCTGCTCCACGCGGTCATCGACGCCCTGCTGGGAGCGGCAGGCCTGAGCGATATCGGCCACTACTTCCCTCCCGACGACCCGACCTTGGCCGGCGCGGATAGCCGCCAGCTGCTGGCCCGCACGGTGCAGATGATCGGGCCCCTGGGCTACGCCGTAGGGAATGTGGACGCCACCATCATCGCCGAGGTGCCCCGCCTGGCGCCCTACATCAAGGCCATGCGCCAGCGCATCGCCGAGGCGCTGGAGATCGACGAGTCGCGGGTGAGCGTCAAGGCCACCACCAACGAGGGCGTGGGCGAGATCGGTCGCTGCGAGGCCATCGCCGCCCTGGCGGTCGCCTTGCTGGAGCGACGATAGAGGTTTATTGAGGCGGCCGTTCGCCCTTCGACAGGCTCGCGGTGAGCGGAGTTTCCAATTCCGCTCATGGTTCGACATCCTCCAGAGGCGGACCCGCCTCAGGCGGGGGCTGACCATGAGCGGAGAAAGCGGGGGAGGGAAAGCCCCTGTCACTCTTGCACAGCATTAGACGCGATATCAGGGCCGCGCAGACGCGGGACCCTGCCGCCGTCAGCGTCCTCGAGGTCATTCTGGCCTACCCTGGTTTCCATGCCCGCCAGCTCCACCGCCTCGCCCACTACCTCTACGGCAAGGGCCTGCGGGTACCGGCCAGGGTCGTTTCTCACATCAGCCGCGGGCTCACCGGCATCGAGATCCACCCCGGCGCCAAGATCGGCGAGGGCTTCTTCATCGACCACGGCATGGGCGTGGTCATCGGCGAGACGAGCGAGATCGGGAACGACTGCCACCTCTACCAGGGCGTGACGTTGGGCGGCACCAGCACCAAACGCACCAAGCGCCATCCCACCCTGGGGAACAACGTCGTGGTGGGGGCTGGGGCCAACCTTATCGGCGCCATCACCGTGGGCAACAACGTGCGCATCGGCGCCGGCTCGGTGGTGGTGACCAACGTGCCGGACAACGCCACGGTGGTGGGCGTGCCCGGTCACGTGGTGGCCTACCACGACCCCGGCGATGATACGGTGTTGAAGCTCCCCGACCCCGAGTGGGATACTATCCAGCGACTCGAGCAACGGGTGCACGAGATGGAGGAACGCATCGCCCAGATGGAGGGCAAGCTGAAGGAGAAGACGCGGCGCGCATCCAGCCCCCGCGCGCAGGCCAAGGAGGACGCCGGGTGAAACTGCACAACACGCTCACCGGCAAGAAAGAAGAGTTCGTGGCCGGCCCAGGTCCGGTAAAGATCTACGTCTGCGGCATCACGCCCTACGATAAGAGCCACCTGGGCCACGCCATGAGCTACATCATCTTCGACGTGGTGCGCCGCTATCTGGAGTACCGCGGCCACGAGGTCCGCCACGTCCAGAACTACACGGATATCGACGACCGCATCATCGCCCGCGCCAACCACTTGGGTATCCCGGCCAAGCAACTAGCTGAGCAGCTCATCGCCGAGTACGGAGCCGAGATGGCCGCTCTGAACATCCTGCCCGCCCACGTCTATCCCCGCGCCACCGAAGAGATCCCCACCATGATCGAGATCATCTCGCGCCTGGTGGAGAAGGGCTTCGCCTACCCGGCGGACGGCGACGTCTACTTCCGAGTGAGTGCCAAGAAAGACTACGGCAAGCTTTCGCACCGCAGCGTGGACTCGATGATGGCCGGCGCGCGGATCGAGCCTGGGGAGCAGAAGGAGCACCCGGCCGACTTCGCCCTCTGGAAGGCCGCTAAGCCCGGCGAGCCCTCGTGGGAGAGCCCCTGGGGTCCCGGCCGACCCGGCTGGCACATCGAGTGCACGGCCATGTCCACCAAGTACCTGGGCGAGACGCTGGACATCCACGGCGGCGGCATCGACCTCATCTTCCCCCACCACGAGAACGAGATCGCCCAGAGTGAGGCCTACACCGGCACCGAGCCTTTCGTCCGCTACTGGCTGCACAACGGCTGGCTCTATCTGGGCGAGGAGAAGATGAGCAAGTCCCTGGGCAACATCATCCCCATCGCCGATGCGCTGCCCAAGTACGGCTCCGACGGCTGCCGCTTGTTCGTCCTCGGCTCTCATTACCGCAGCCCCCTCACCTACAGCGAGGACGGACTGGAAGCAGCCAAACGCGCCGCCGAGCGCCTACGCCTGGCTGCCGCGCCCGCCCCGCCGGGCAAGGGCGCGTCCGTGGACCCGCAACCCTTTCGCCAGCGCTTCATCGACAGCATGGAGGACGACCTGAACGCCGCCCAGGCGGTAGGCGCCCTCTTTGACCTGGCGCGCGAGATCAACCGCGGCCGCGACGAGGGGCGACCGGTGGAGGAGGCGCAGGCAACCCTACGCGAGCTGGCGGGAGTGCTGGGCCTGACCTTGGCCGAGGATGAGACAGGCGTGACTGCCCGCCCCATCATCGACCTATTGGTGAAGGTCCGCGACGAGCTACGCGCCGCCAAGCTCTACGAGCTATCGGATAGCATCCGAGTGCGCCTGGCGGAACTGGGGATCGCCCTGGAAGACGGCGAAGAAGGGACTCGCTGGCGGCGGCGGGACTAGGAGGCCCCCTCGCAGGCGATGTTTACTTGACTTTAGGGTTGGCGATGATATACTACCTGTGGCATCGCCTCTTTTGGGGCGATCGATGCTTCTATGGGCCCTGCCTGCCACTGCCCGAGCTTGTCCAAGGACGAGCGGGCGCAAGCCCGAGTGGCGCAACGGTAGCGCAACCGATTTGTAATCGGTAGGTTGGGGGTTCGACTCCCCCCTTGGGCTCCAGAATGAGAACAGGGAACAAGGACCGGGAACAGGGCAGGTGGAGCGGGGCTGCACGCCCCCGGCCTCTTGTTTCCGGGCTATTCCCGCGGCGGGGTGCCCGAGTGGCTAAAGGGGGCGGTCTGTAAAATCGCTGGCGTTCGCCTACGTAGGTTCGAATCCTACCCCCGCCACCAGATAGGAAGTTGTGAACTCAGAAGCTAGAGGTCACAGTTGGGGAGTTCCCCCAACTCACCAGCATGGAAGGCGTGCCCACATAGCTCAGTCGGTAGAGCACGCCCTTGGTAAGGGCGAGGTCGCCGGTTCGAATCCGGCTGTGGGCTCCAGACCGAAGGAGGTATAGCCGGCATGGCCCGAAAGAAGTTCGAAAGGACCAAGCCTCACGTAAACGTGGGCACGATTGGACACATCGACCACGGCAAGACCACCTTAACCTCGGCCATCACCAAAGCCCTCTCCTTCAAAGGGCTGGCCGACTACCGCGACTTCTGGAGCATCGACAACGCCCCGGAGGAGAAGGCGCGGGGCATCACCATTGCCGTGGCCCACGTGGAGTACCAGACGGACAAGCGTCACTATGCCCACATCGACTGCCCCGGCCACGCCGACTATATCAAGAACATGATCACCGGCGCTGCCCAGATGGACGGCGCTATCCTGGTCGTCGCTGCCAACGACGGGCCCATGCCCCAGACGCGTGAGCACGTCCTCCTGGCCCGCCAGGTAGAGGTGCCGGCCATGGTGGTCTTCCTGAACAAGGTGGACATGATGGAGGATCCCGAGCTCCTCGACCTCATCGAGCTGGAGGTGCGGGACCTTCTCACCAAATACGGCTTCCCCGGCGACAAGATCCCTATCGTGCGCGGCAGCGCTCTCCAAGCGATGGAGTCAACCAGCACCGACCCCGACGCCCCTGAGTACAAGTGCGTCTGGGAGCTTCTGGACGCTGTCGATTCCTACATCCCCACCCCCGAGCGCCCGCGGGACAAGCCCTTCCTGATGCCGGTAGAGGACGTGTTCGGGATCAAGGGGCGGGGCACCGTAGCCACCGGCCGCATTGAGCGGGGCGTGGTCAAGGTGGGCGAAGAGGTGGAGATCGTGGGCATCCGCGAGACGCGCAAGACGGTCTGCACCGGCGTGGAGATGTTCCGCAAGACCCTGGACTACGGTGAGCCCGGCGACAACGTGGGCTGTCTGCTCCGCGGCATCGAGCGGGAGGACGTGGAGCGAGGGATGGTGCTGGCCCAGCCGGGCAGCATCCGGCCCCACACCAAGTTCGAGGGCGCGGTCTATGTCCTCTCCAAGGAGGAAGGCGGCCGGCACACGCCCTTCTTCAACGGCTACCGGCCACAGTTCTACATCCGCACCACCGACGTCACCGGGTCCGTCACACTGCCCGAGGGCACAGAGATGGTGATGCCCGGCGATGACGTGCGGCTGAACGTGGAACTCGGCCAGCCGGTGGCCCTGGAGGAGGGGGTGCGCTTCGCCATTCGCGAGGGCGGCCACACGGTGGGTGCGGGCGTCCTGACCAAGGTGCTAGACTAGGGGGAGAGGCCTGCAGATAGCTCATGGCCAAGAAAGAAGACAGAGTCGTAATCCATCTGGCCTGCACGGAGTGCCGGTCGCGGAACTACACCACCAGCAAGAACCGCCGCAACGACTCCGACCGGCTGGAGTTCCGTAAGTTTTGCCCGCGCTGCCGGGGCCATCGTGTCCACCGCGAGGTGCGCTAGCGGCAAGGCCCAGGGGAGAGTAAGGCGCTATGAATCGCTCGCTTAGACGCCATCCAGTGGCCACCAAGCAGCCCAAAGGGGGCAGCGGGGTGGCCATGCCTCGGGCGCCGCGGGCGGCACCTGCCAAGGGAAAGCGGGGCATCCTTTCCTGGCGCCCCCGCTGGGTCATGGACATCATCTCGGAGCTGAGGAAGGTCGTGTGGCCCAGCCGCCCGGACACCATTCACCTCACCGTGGTCGTGCTGATCGTCTCGGTGATCATGGTGGTCTTCTTGGGGGGCGTGGACCTGGGCTTTGCCTGGGTCGTGCAGCACGTCCTGCTGCGGTAGGCGGTGTTGTAGGTAATGGCGCCGCGTAGGAAGAGAACAAGCGTTGTGGAGGAGGCGCCTCCCGCGGAGGAGGCGACCTCCCAAGCGCCTATCGCTCCGGAGCCGGAGAAGGTCGAGCCCCAGGGACCCCCCGATGACGGCCGCCGCTGGTACGTCATCCACACCTACTCCGGCTACGAGGATAAGGTGAGGGCCAATCTGGAGCACCGCATCCAAAACATGGACATGTCCCACAAGGTGTTCCAGGTGGTAGTGCCGCAGGTGGACGAGATCGAGATCCGTGACGGCCAGCGGCGCACCGTACCCCGCAAGATCTTTCCCGGCTACGTGCTGGTGGAAATGATCATGGATGAAGAGTCGTGGTACGTGGTGCGCAACACGCCCGGTGTGACCGGCTTCGTGGGTTCCGCCCACGAGCCGACGCCGCTGGAGGAGGCGGAGGTCAAGTCCATCCTCCGCCAGATGCGAGCGGAGGAGCCGCGTATCAAGGTCGGCTTCGCCATCGGCCAGAGTGTCCGCATCACCGATGGCCCCTTCATCGACTTCATCGGCAGCGTGGACGAGATCAACCTGGAGAAGGGCAAGGTAAAGGTGCTGGTCTCCTTCTTCGGGCGGGAGACGCCCGTGGAGCTGGACTTCCTCCAGGTAGAGAGGCTGTAGGTTGGCCAAGAAGATCCGTGCTATCCTCAAGCTCCAGCTCGATGCGGGGAAGGCCACGCCGGCACCGCCTGTTGGTTCCGCTCTGGGCCAGCACGGCGTCAACATCATGGCCTTCTGCAAGGACTACAACGAGCGCACTGCTTCTCAGGCGGGCACCATCATTCCCGTCGAGATCACCGTCTTCGAGGACCGCTCCTTCACCTTCGTGCTCAAGACACCTCCTACTTCGGAACTCATCAAGCAGGCGCTCGGTCTGGAGAAGGGAAGCCCTGCCCAGAAGCGGGAGAAGGTGGGCCAACTGCCGCGGGAGAAGGCGCGGGAGATCGCCCAGATAAAGATGAAGGACCTGAACACCGAAGACATCGAAGCGGCCATGCACATGGTGGAGGGTACCGCCCGCAGCATGGGGGTCGAGGTCGTGGAGGCTACAGGTTAGCCATGGCCAAAGAAAGGACGCTCGGCCGCCGGCCTCACGAGAGGGAGAAGATGGGCACCTTCACCGTGCTTCTCGGCATCGGCACACCCGATGGGCAGAGCTTCCGCGAGGTGGAAGCTCTGGTGGATACCGGGGCCACCTTTACCTGCGTCCCCGGGAACCTGCTGCGCGAACTGGGCCACCGAACCGTCGCCCGAAGACCTTTCGAGGTAGCCGACGGGCGCGTCGTTGAGATGGGACTGGCGGAGGTGCCGATCCGAATCGACGGCGAGGTGCGAATCACCACCTGCGTCTTCGCCGAGGAGGGCAGCCCCGCTCTCCTGGGCGCGGTCACCCTGGAGCAGGTTCTGCTGGCGCCCGAGCCTGTGCATCAGAGGCTCGTGCCCGTGACAGGACGGCTGTGATGGCTAAGCACGGGCGCAAGTACCTTGAGGCACTGGAGAAGATCGACCGCAGCCGCGCTTATGAGCCCCGCGAGGCGGTGAAGCTGGCCAAGGACACAGCCTTCGCCAAGTTCGACGAGACGGTGGAGCTGCACTTGCGCACCGGCCTCGACCCCCGCCACGCGGAGCAGCAGCTACGTGGGACGGTGGTGCTGCCCCACGGTCTGGGCAAGAAGGTGCGGGTGCTGGTCTTCGCCGAGGGCGAGCCTACCAAGCTGGCCGAGGAGGCCGGCGCCGACTTCGTGGGCGGCGAGGACCTGGTGAAGAAGATCGAAGGCGGGTGGATGGACTTCGATGTGGCCCTGGCCACCAAAGACATCATGAACAAGGTGAGCCGCCTGGGCCGCGTCCTCGGCCCGCGCGGCCTCATGCCCAACCCCCGCTCGGGCACCGTGGTGGAGGGCGAGGACATCGCCAAGGCCGTCCGCGAGTCCAAGGCCGGCCGGGTGGAGTTCCGTCTCGACCGCACGGCCCTCGTGCACGTGCCCGTGGGCAAGGTGAGCCTGGAAGAAGACCAGCTGCTGGAGAACATCGCCACGCTGGTGGAGGCCATCGTCAAGTCGCGGCCTTCGGGGGCTAAGGGGCAGTACATCAGGAGCGCAACCCTAACCACGACCATGGGGCCGGGGATCAGGCTGGACCTCCAGCCCACACTGTCCCTGAGCACCAGCTAGACCAACCGAATAGAGAGCCGTAGACAGCGGGCGCCCCGGCCGGCCGGGGCTTAATCCGCAAGGGCCCGCCGAGGCAGGGAATCGGGCTGGTTCGCCAGAGAGCCCTTGCCGTCTGCGGCAAGGGCTTTGTAGTTCTGTGCCAAGGAGCGACTATGCCGACAGCCAAGAAAGCACAGATGATCGAGGAACTGCAGGACCGCATTGTCCGCAGCACCATAGCCGTGGGTACCGGCTATCGAGGCCTGACGGTGCCCGAAATTGACCAGCTTCGGCGGCGGATGCGCGCCGCCGGCATCGAGCTGCGGGTGGTGAAGAACACCCTCACCCGGCTGGCCGCCGAGCGGGCCGGCAAGCCGGCCCTCGCCCAGCTTGTCGAGGGGCCCACGGCCCTGGCCTTCGGCTACGGCGACATCCTGGCTGTGGCCCGCGCCTTCAACGAGTACCTGCCCACGGCGCCGCCCGCCTTCTCCATCCGCGCCGTGTACCTGGACGGGCAGGTGCTGCCCGGC
>Ga0315268_10001577_pt1 | contig 26254 bp, 22 predicted proteins | sample C1_top_MG_FD_204535 | JGI IMG/M metagenome (GOLD analysis project Ga0315268, IMG submission 204535) | Sediment microbial communities from Yellowstone Lake, YNP, Wyoming, USA - C1_top | ecosystem: Environmental > Aquatic > Freshwater > Lake > Sediment | place: USA: Wyoming | collected 2017-08-01
GATCCAGGCCTGGTCGCTGCGACGGAGCGCCGTCAACTTCCCCCGCGCATGAAGCGTTAATATGTGTGGATTACGTGTTGTTTTGCTGGCTGGCCACTGACGAGGGCTGTGTCCCCGTTCATAAGCCCTTGAGAAACGCCGCCATGCGCTCGGTGGCCTTCTGGATCCGCTCCAGCGCGGTGGCGAAGCAGCAGCGCAGGTAGCCCTCGCCGCTGGGGCCGAAGGCGCTGCCGGGCACGCAGGCAACCTTTTGCTGCGCCAGCAGCCGCAGCGCAAACTCCTTTGAACTCAGCCCGGTGGATTTGATGCACGGAAACGCATAGAACGAGCCGCGCGGCAACTGACACGGCAGCCCCATCGCGTTGAGGGCGCTGATGATGAAATTGCGGCGGGCGCGATATTGCTCGCGCATCTCGGCTGTGTCGGGCAGGCCATTCCGGATTGCCTCCAGCGCGGCTTCCTGGCTCACAATGCTGGCGCAAAGCATGGAGTACTGGTGGATTTTCATCATGGCTTCGATCAGTTCCTCCGGCCCGCAAGCGTAGCCGATCCGAAAACCCGTCATCGCGTAGGCCTTGGAGAATCCGTGCAGAAAGAGCGTCCGCTCCTTCATGCCCGGCAGCGCGGCGATGCTGACGTGTTGGCCCTCAAAGGTCAGTTCCGAGTATATCTCGTCGGTGATTACCAGCAGGTTGTGCTGCTGGGCCACCTCGGCAATCTTGAGCAACTCGGCGCGGGTCATCGTGCCCCCGGTTGGGTTGGTGGGGAAATTCAGCACGAGCACCTTGCTGCGGGCAGTCAGCGCGCGCGCAATGGCCTCCGCCCTGACCGCAAACCCATCTTCGGCCCGGCACGCAACGGGCACGGCCACGCCGTAAGCCAGCGCGATGCTCGGCGAGTAACTCACGTAACATGGTTCGTGGTAAATGACCTCGTCGCCGGGATTAGTGACCGCGCGCAGGGCGATGTCCAGCGCCTCGCTGACCCCAACCGTGATCAGGATTTCCTTGCCCGGGTGGTAAGTGACGCCGAAGCGTTCGGCGACGCTCGCGCCGATGGCCTCGCGCAACCTGAGCAGACCCAAGTTCGACGTGTAGCCGGTTCGGCCGCGTTCCAACGCATACACGGCGGCCTCCCGGATGTGCCACGGGGTGACGAAATCAGGCTCGCCCACCCCCAACGAGATCACCTCGGGCAGGCCCTGCACGATGTCGAAGAATTCCCGGATGCCCGAGCGCGGGATCGCCCGAACATTCCCGGCAATAACGTCCTGTGCGCGAAACGGTGTCGCCATGTCCCGTCCAAGGAAAGCGAAAACCGGGGCGGCGAAAAGGAAAAAAACGCCTGCAAATCAACGGAGTTCTCGCCGCCGGACGCTCAAAAAGCCTCGCGTCGAGACCTACCCCCTTGCGCGACCGGTTCCGGCAGCGTTAGACTCCACTGCCGGAAGATGTTTCTGCGCTTGAACACCCGCAAGAAGGACGGCCAAGAGCACCGCTATCGGAGCATCGGCAAGGCTCGTCCGCTGCCTGCCGGCAAGGTCACGCCGCGCCAAGTGCTCCGCCTGGCCGGGGCCGGCAATACGCCCCCGGCAATACGGCGAAGGGGGGAAGCTCTGGAATCTGCGATTGGGGCTTTTTGATTTGCGATTCTGGATTGAATCGAACGGCGACCGCTCCATGAAACAGAAAGGCAAACCCGCCCCAGCGAAGTCCTTCCTCGCCACGGGCGACCCGTCTCGACTCCCTGCCGAGCGCGCCCGCCCCTCGCTGGGGAGACTGGTGCTTCGGCGGGCAGGCAGTTCAGCGCCGGGTGTGGCCTTTTTTGGCGCTTTTTACTTATTTCTATGGCGCTGGGTAGAGCCGCACTTGATCTATCATGGGGGTGGCGAAATCCGTGATTTTCCGGCTTTCTTCTGGGGATGGGACTTTTTCAAAGAGTTCTTGTCCTACCCAGGGGGCAGCGCGGAGTACGTCGCCGCCCTGTTGTCGCAGTTGTTCTTCCACTCCTGGCTGGGGGCGCTGGCTCTGACCGCGCTGGCTTGGCTCATCTGCCTCTGTGCCGCTGCTTTCCTCAAAACGTTGGGGGCTCCCCGGCTCAGATTCATTGCTTTCGTTCTGCCGCTGCTCATGCTCGCACTCTATTCCCAGTATGTGCACTGTCTGGCGCCCATTACTTCCTTGGCGACTGCTTTGGCCGCTCTCTGTCTCTATCTGCGCCTCCGGACCGCCAGCCCTTGGGCCCGATTCGGCGGATTAGTCCTGCTTTCGGCCCTTCTATATGCTCTTGCCAACGGCGCTTTGCTCCTCTTTGCGCTGGTCTGCTCAGTGTTTGAGCTGCATCGTCGCGGCACTTGGCAGGCGGTCTTGGTGCCATTTTTGCTTGCCGCGGTGCTGCCTTATGCCGTGGGCGTGCTGCTTTTCGGCACGCCTTCTGCCGAGGCTTACCTCCGGCTCCTGCCTTTCATTTGGAAGGGTCGGTTGCTTGTCCAGCAAGGGATGGCAATGCTTTGCGCCCTATTCCTGCTGCTGCCGTTGACCGGGATCGCTGTGCTGCTATGGCGCGCGGCTGCCAAGGTCTTTCTTTCACGAGCGCCGCAACTCATCCCCGCAAAGGCCCTCACCGAGTTGCCCGGAAGCCAGCCGGGCGCCCAGCCGACCCCGGGCCTTGCATCTGCCCCCACAGAATCACGATGGACCTCGCCCGCCTATGGAAAGCAGCCAGTTGGCGCGGCTTGGCGGCCAGCGGTGGAGACCGGTTGCCTTTTACTGGCGGCCGTCGCCGTTCTCTGGCACTTCCATGATAATGGCCTCAAGGCCATTTTGGCCACGGACTACTATGCTTATCATCAGAACTGGGCGCAAGTGCTCGCAAGCGCCAAGGCAAATCCGAACAGTCCTTATGTTCTCTGCGCGGTGAACCAAGCCCTATACCACACCACCGGCCTCGCCAATGCCCTGCCGTCGGTGCCGACCGCCTCTGACCTGCTCCTATACGAGCACCAGCATCGGTCACATTGGAATAAGGCCGGCCTTTATCTTGACCTTGGCTGCGTCAACCTGGCCCTGCATCACCTCGCCGAGGCGGTGGAGTTTTATGGCGAACGCCCCGTGCTGCTGAGGCGTCTGGCGATAGTGAATCTCGCCATTGGCAACGTCCCCACGGCGAAACTCTACTTGCGCGCCCTCAGCAAAACCCCATTCCATGCCGCGTGGGCAACCGGGTTCCTGCAGCGTCTTGAGACGGACCCGTCTCTAGCTGGGGATGATGACATCAGGCGGCTGCGAAACTTGATGTTAAAGGACGATCACCTTATGCCAGTGCCCATGGACCAACTCCTGCTCCAATTGCTCGCGCGCAGCCGGGAAAACCGTATGGCGTTCGAGTATCTCATGTCCTACTATCTGCTGACCAAGAACCTTAAGAGCTTCGTCAGCAATCTCCACCGTATGGATGACTTTGGCTGGCGCGAGATCCCGCCCCTCTGGCAGGAAGCCGTTGTTTTGGCGGCCCAACAAACCGGCCTCCAGGCACAGCTCGGCGACCGTCGAATCAGCCCAGCGACAATTCAGCACTTGGACGCCGCGGTCCGAGTGATTAACTCGTGTGCGGGCAACCTGGACTTGGCGAGGAAGGCCCTGCGGAAAGATTATGAGCATAGTTACATTTACTACTACCACCTTGGCAGGTGATTCTTCGGCCTCCCCCTTGCAGTTGACGCACGGCCAGGGTGGCTCTGCCGGCGTCATTTTCCGATGACCACGATTACCAACCGCTGGCGCTGGGCATTTCTGGCCTTTGGCATCTTGCTGGCTGGTGGCGCGGTGCTCTGGGGGCTATGCTGCCGCCAGCCCACACTCGAGCCCGTGCGGATGCTCAGCCGCGCGCCCAGGCTCACCCCCGACTACCGCGGCGTGGTGATCCCACCGAACATTTCGCCGTTGAACTTTGCCATCAACGAGCCTGGCGCCTCCTATTGCGTGAATCTTCGTGGCCGCGCTGGCGCCCCGCTCAAGCTCTTCAGCCGGCGGCCCCAAGTCCACATCCCCTTGCAGCCTTGGCGCAGGCTCCTTGCCGAGAACAAAGGGCGCGAGCTATATTTTGACATATATGCGAAGACTGTTGGCGGGGCCTGGAATCATTACTCGACCGTAACTAACAACATTGCGAACGAGCCAATTGATGGTTTTCTGCTCTACCGCAAAATCCACCCTTCGCATAACACCTGGAGTGTCATGGGACTCTATCAGCGGGACCTGGCGACTTTTGACGAGGACGCAGTTCTGGAGAACCGGCACTTTGGCGGCGATTGCTGCCACTGCCATTCCTTATGCAATAACGATGCCAACCATGCCGCCATTCTAATCCGCAGTAAAGAGTACCAGAACAGCCTGCTGATGATCAGCGAGGGGATCGCCTCAACCGTCCAAGGCACGGCGGGATTCTGTGCCTGGCACCCTGGCGGGAGGTTGGTGGCTTGCGCTTTCAGCAAGCCGAGGCTGCTCCTCCATACCGCTAAGAATGACATGCGCGATATCGTGGACCTCGAAGCCTGGATAGGATACTTCCGCCTTGATGCCAATACGGTTCGCAAGATTCCCGGACTGTCGCCCGCCGACCGGCTTTTGGCTTTTCCCGTATGGTCTGCTGACGGCCGCTACTTGTACTATTGCAGCGCGCCGAACCCGTGGCCAAACCCGGCCGCCGCAACCGCCGACAGCTACGCCTCTATCAAGTATGACTTGATGCGCATCGCCTATGATGTTGCTCAGGACCAATGGGGGAAGCCCGAAACTGTCTTGGCCGTTCGGGACATAGGATTCAGCGTGGCCACTCCGCGGGTTAGTCCTGATGGACGCTGGCTCTCCTTCTGTGCGGTCGAGTACGGCTGTTGGCCAACCTACCACCCCGAAAGCGACCTCTATGTCCTTGATTTGAACACCCCAGCAGTAGGCGGGCACTACCAGTACCGAAAACTCGAACTCAACTCCAGTGAGTGTGAATCGTGGCACAACTGGTCTGCCAATGGCCGCTGGCTTGTCTTTAGCAGCAAGCGGGAAAGTCCGTTGTTCAACCGGCCTTACCTGGCTTATGTTGACGCGGCGGGCAAGTGTGGCAAGCCGTTCTTGTTGCCACAGAAAGACCCCGCCTACTATGACTCGCTCTTGAAGACCTACACCATGCCGGCGCTGGCCACCAGCCCGGTAGTGGTTGCGCGGCGCAAGCTGGTGGAGGCCATTCTCACTCCCCGCAAGCGGCCATTGGTGATGCCCGATGCCAAGGCTGAGCCCAAACCCGCCAGCCCGTATCCGTGAACGACACGGGCCGCGTCTGCGGACGATCTTGCCCAAGTGAGAGACTTGGACTCACCGGCGAGCACCTGAACGTGATGCCCCAGGGCTTGTCGCGCTCCCCGCGCTATAAGCATTGAGCATCGCGGACAACGACGAACAGGACACCGCTGACGCTTTTCGGACCGGAACTCACGCCGCCGCTCGGCGCCACAAACGATGATTAGAATCTGAGTCTGAAAATGTCATGAAATTGTCTCGCAGGTTTGGAAATTTCAAATCTGTTTGGCTAGGATTAAGAGCCTCTTTCCCCTCATCTTGCCGTCTTGGCCACCTTGCCTTCACGTTTTTGGGTCAAAACAGAGCGAATAGGCTGATAGTGACCTGGAACGGTCTGACGTCCCTGCTGAAAGCCCCGCCTTTGATCTTGACTTGGGAAGAGTCATAGGCGGCCTCCAAGCCAAAGCTGATTCTCTTCTGCCGCTGGAACTCCACGCCGACAGCCCCAAAGCCCCCTATCGTCGAAGAGTCAATGAAGTCGCCACCCGCCACTGGGTAGCGGAAGCCGGCACGGACGTACGGGGAAATCTCTCGCTTCCGCAGGAAAGTGTAGCGCACGTCCAGCCCCAGCGGGACAATCCACGAAAGGCAGTCAGGGCCCAACCAGTTGTCCACGATCACCAAGACCGGCGGCCCCGCGCTGGCGCCTACGCCCAGGCCGGAGCTGAATTCCAGATAAGGACTCAGCCTCAAGCCCACTGGCCACATGAACGTGTCCTGCGCGCTCCACCCTCCCTGGGCGCTCTCGATCGCGGCCTCCAACGCGTCTTGCACCCGGAGCACGCCAGAGGCATAGCTCAAGCCCAGTTGAAAACGGTAATCGGCGTCCCGCGCCCGCGCTTGCAGTGCTAGAGCAGCAGCCAATGCCATGACCGAGATTCTGATCTTTTGCGTTGTCATACGAAGATAGATGATACGTTTGAGGTCAAGTACGGGACCGCGAGGAGTCATTTCGCGCTTCGCCGCCAAGCGCGCCGCGCCTGCATGACGAGCGGCAAGGGGACCATCCGCGAATCTGCCGGGAGCGCACTGCTCATAATCCGGCGCATTGGGCTTCATTCTTGCGGCCACGCCGACCGGTGTCAAGTCCCGCTCCAGCCGGGCCGCATTTTCGAGTCACACTTCATCCCGCACGCGGCGCCACAAGCGATGGAAATGGGACGGGTGGGCTGCGGGCAAGGCTGCCCGCGCTCCGCCTCCATCCGTGTTTCATCCATGTTTCATCCGTGGCCAGACTCCATTTTCGGGTCAGTGCTTCGGGCAAGGGCGCGTCGGCCAAATGCGCTTGCGGGCCGCACCGCGCCAACCCTAGAATGCCTCCGGCACAAGTTGGGGTTATGGCGGTTGCCTATCAAATCATAGTCTGCGGCGGCATCGTGCCGGACCCGTTGCAGACCCTCGAGCCGGTCGCCGGGCCCGGCGGGCCGGTGTTGAAGAACGAGTTGATGCTGCCAATGGTGCTTGACCCGTGGGCCAGTCACGCGCTCTACGAAGCGGCCCACCTGGCCAAGAACTGCCCGGGCAGCAAGGTCTGGCTGGTGAGTCTCAGCCCCAAGACCAAGCTGCAGCAGGTGATGATGACCGTCGCCCAGAAGGTCCCTTTTGAGTTGATCGCCCTGGATGGGCCAGCCGGCGGTTTCACCGAGCCGGCCGAGACGGCGGCGGCGTTGGCGGAGGCTATCCAGGCGATTCTTGGATTGGACCGGTCGCGGCTGTTGGTCTTCGGCGGCTGGGAGTCGGCGTCACGCGGGGCGGGCGTCACCATGGCGATGCTGGGGGAGCGGCTCGGTATTGTGGACCAATTCCAAGGGGTGGACCAGTTCACGGTGGACGCCGACGGCTCGTTCACGGTCCTGGAGCGGATCGAAGGCGGCAAACATCAGGTGTCTCGCTGCGCCGGCCCGCCGGCCCTGCTCGGTTGGGCGACTGGCAGCTTGCCAGAGCCGCGCAACCAACCGCAGGTCGGGATGCTCAACATGCGCACTGTCATGCCTGCCCTGCAACGCGCCAAGCCGGTCAAACTCCCTGGCCGAGGCGTGGTCTTTGCCACGGTTAGGCTCCCCAGACAGCAGCGGGACACCAAGGTCGTCAAAGACCTGTCCCCTGAGCAGATCGCCGGCGAGTTGGCGGCCTGGATCAAGGATTAGTATTGGGTGAAACCACGCGGCAGCCAACATGCCGCACGAGGCGCCACAGGCAGTGAAAACCAAGGGCGAAAGCGAGAGCGAGGACGAGAACGAGTCCCTGGTCAGGGGTTTCATCCGTGTTTCGTCCGTGTAAGTCCGTGGCAAGACCACATTCCCGGCTCAGCTATGGAGACGATTCTGTTCCTAAGCGAGGTTGAGGCCGATGGCACGCTGCCGCCAGCCGCTCTGGAAGCCCTGGGCACGGCCAAGTCGGTGGCCACGGCGCTGGGCAACGCGCCGCTGGTCGTGGGATTGGTGGGCGAGAACGCGCAGTCCGCGGCAGGACGCATCGCCGCCTGCGGGGCGGGGCGGTTCTTAGGCGTGGTTGGTCCTGCCTTCAGCCAGCCGCGCTACGCCAGCGACGCCGCTGCCGCCGAAACGATTTGCCGCGCCGCTCAGGCCACAATTGTAGTTGCCGCGGCGACTTCCCGTTGGAACCGCGTCCTGCCCGGCGTGGCCCAGCGCCTCCAAGGCCGCGTGGATACCCACATGACCGGCTGGGCGGTCAAGGACGGCGTGTTGTTCCTGACCCGCTGGTACTACCGCCAGCGGATGGAGGCGGTGTTGCAGCGCGCGCAGCGGCCTTGGTTCATCCTGACCGACCCCGGCAGCCAACCCGCCTGGCCGGGCGGCGCCGGCCAAGCAGCGGTCGAGACGCTGGCGGTGCCGCTGCCGGAAGGCTCCCAGCGCACCACGGTGATTGGCGTCCAAGCGCCGGCGGCCGAGGCCCAAACCATCCGGCCCGACGCCAAGCTGCTCTTGGTGGCTGGCGCCGGGTGGACCAAGAAGCAAGCCGACGGCCAGACGCACCTGCCGGAAGCCGAGCGGCTCATCCGTGATTTCCTGCGCCTGACGCGCGCCTCGCTGGGCAGCAGCAAGTCCCTGGTTGACCTCAGCGGCGAGGGCCAGGCGGTGCTTTCCTTCCTGACCCACCTCAATCAGGTTGGCCAGACCGGCTCAACGCCGCGGCATCTCAAGGGTCTGGCCACTTGTTGCCACGGCGAAGAACCGCACACGGTCGGCTGGCGGTTCATCAGCGAGCGCCGCGCCATCAATCTGGACCCCAACTGCGGCTGGGCGCGCGGCAAAGCCGACGTGCTTTACGTGGCCGACGCCTTCGCCGTGATGGCCAAACTCAACGCCTTATTGAACCACCAATCTGGCGCGCCACAGGGGTAGCAGGACAATAGCCCCGGGCAAGGAAGCACTGCGACGACCGCCCTGGGAACACTGGTCGGACACAGGACGTGCATGATCACCGCTGACAGCAACGGTTGCGCGTGCACCCGATCACCTCCCGGCTCGCGGCGGCGCGGAGGCCAGCCGAGCCAGTTTCTCGCGCAGGAAGGCTATGCAACCGGGCACCTGCGCCTCACTGAGTCCGTGGAGCAAGAGCGGTCCCGTGAACCCATAAGTGTGCAACAAGGAAAGATACCGGTCGTAGTCGAGCTTGCCGTGGCCGGCAGGCAAGTGGCCGGCGTCCCCGTCGTGGTCCAGGTCCTTGGCGTGCGCCAGCACGATGTCCTTGCCCACCAGCGCGAAGGCCGCGTCCAGAATCTCCCGCATCCGGGGCAATTCGCCGGTGTGGAATATGTTCGCCCCGTCCATGGTGACCTTCAGGTGCGGCGAGCCAATCTCGTCGAGCAGACGCCGCGCCTTTTGGGCCGAATCCACGACGTTGTTGACCTCCGGCTCGAAAGCCAGCACCATGCCCGCTTGCCGGGCGATGTCGGCCGCCTCGCGCACGCAGGCGGCCATGTCCCGCCAAGCCTCCGGCGAGTCGTTGTCGGGGTACCCGCGCCACATGTTGTCGCGGTCGCGCGTGCCGGTGCAGAGGTGAATCTTCGCCGTGCCCAACTGGGGACACGCCTCGGCCATGACCCGCAGCCGCCGCAGTCCCGCGCGGCGGTGCTCCGCGTCAGGGTGGCTCATGTTGAAGGTGCCCTGCACGGCGGCAATCGTGATCCCACGGGCGGATGCCGCGCGCCGAATCCGGCTGGCCAGCTCCGGCGGGATTTCCTCGGGCATCGCCGGCAACCCGGCGCAGTCCAGGCTCACTTGCACGCAGTCCAGCCCGCAGGCTTTCACGGCGTCCAACCGCCCTTCCAGCGTCGGCCCGCCAAACGTGCCCAGCAGGATGCCGATTTGCATGAGCGTGTTCTGCTTCATGCCGACCTCGCGGAGCGTGGCGCCTTGGGGAGGGGCGGCTGGGGCTTCAGACTCCGCAGCCGCCAGCAGACTCCGCCCGGAAGTGGCCCCAGCCGTGAGGGCGCTGGCCACGTGCAGGAAATGGCGCCGGCTGCGGCGGGCGCCCTCTTCACAAATTGGATGCAGCATAGCGTCTCTGTTCGACGGCAGGTTACACGAATGCGGCGCCGCCGCAAGGCAAGTCGAGGAGCCAGCCCAGGCAAACCAGGCCGCTGATGGAGTGCGCCCGCTTCTGCTCGACAACCGGCGCCGTGGAGCCGACATTGGGCGCGCTAAGGTTGCACATGGTTGACCGCAAACAAAACCCCCAATTGGGATTGATCCTGAGTCTGGTGGCGAGCATGGCGCTGAGTTTGGCCGGTCTGCTGTTGGTGCGCTGGCTGGCGCCGGCCCCCTGGTTGCACGCCAATAACGAGGTGGCCGGCAATTACCTCCAGACCTTGGGCACGATCTACGCAGTCCTGTTGGCGTTTGTTGTCTTTGTCGTATGGCAGCAGCACAACGACGTGCGCGGCGCGCTGGAGGCCGAGGCCAACGAACTGTTGGACCTGGACCGCATCACGCAGGCCTTCCCCGAGGCCATCGGGGCGCAATTGCGGGCCTGCACCAGGGCCTACTGCCAGGCGGTCATTGGGGAGGAGTGGCAGGCCATGGCTCGCAGTCAGCCCAGCGAAGCGGCCGAACGCGCCCTCGAGGATATCTGGCAGGCACTGGCGGTCTTCACGCCCCAGACGCCGCGCCAGGAGGTGCTCTATGCCCAAGCTCTGGACCTGCTTGACGACCTGAGCAATGCCCGCAGCCACCGCCTCCACTGCAGCCGACTGCGGCTGCCACCGACGCTCTGGGTGTTGCTGCTGACCAACGGGGGGCTGGTTACCGCCTCGATGTGGCTTTTCGGCCTGGAATCGTTTTGGGCCCACGCCCTGATGACCGTCGCCCTGACCGGCTCCATCGCCTTTGTCCTTTGCTTGATTGCCGATCTGGACAATCCCTTCTGGGGGGCCTGGCGGGTCACCGCCGAGCCTTTCCAGCAGGCCCTGGCTCGGCGGCAGCCAGGCGCTCCTTGAATTGGCGCCACGCGGCCATTGAGCGACTCAGATGCTCCCGGGCGTCACCGGCAATGCCGTAGCACTGGAGGCCGATTGGGCCGGTGTAGCCAATCTGCTTTAGCGTCTTAAGCAGGCCCAGCAGGTCGAACTCGCCCGTGTCCAAGGGGACAATCCAGCGGCCTTTGCCGGCGCGGATGTGGGCGCCGCGATCGGAACCATTGATGCTTACTGCCAGCAGGTGCGGTTTGGCCGTGCGCAGAAGCGGCGCCAAGTTCGCCTCCTCATCCACCTTGAGCCAGTGGCAGAGGTTGAACATGACGCCGACATTGGGGCGGTTCACTTTCCGCGTGAGCCGCAGGGCGTCCTCCACGCGCTCCAGCCAGTCACCGGAGTGTGGATAGAGGGCCACTTTGACGCCGTGGGCCTGGGCCAGGTCAGCGATCTGGCGCAGCACTTCCACCGCGCGCGGGTCCAGGGCTTGGTCAGAGGGTTTGCCGCCCGTCACCAGCGCCGCCAGCATCGTCGGGCGGCCTTTGAGCAATGGCAGGACCTCCTTGAGCCGGCCATCGTATGGCTGGCTGGCCTGCGGGCCGAGGTCCACGCGGATATACATTTGAAAGAGCTTGAGGCCGGCGGCGTCGAGCGTCTGGAGCCGCTCCGCCACGTTGTCCAGCCAAAGGTGGCCCGCGCCGTCATAGCCCAACTCCTTGAGCAACTGGGCTTGCTCTGGGAGCGAGCGCTTCTTCGCGTCGTGGGTGTCCATGCAGAAGGCGAAGAAGGGATTTGGGAGCGCGCGGGCGGGCGCCTGGCCGGCGGCGCGCAGGCAGGCAGCGGTTGGCAAAGCCGCGGCCAAAAGGAGGGCGGCAAGCCCGCATCGGTGGCGCTTCAGTTTTCGAGGGCGGGAGCGTGCTCCCGCTTTCAACCGGGCCTGGTCCAAGAGCGCCGGCAAGCCGCCGCACTCCAAACGCTTCGCGTGGTCGGAGCCGGTCAGCATTTTCGCATCAGACGGCATGCCACCGCGTAGCACCACAAAGAATGAGAATCGAGGAGGAGAAGAAGAGCGGGAACAATTCTCTAATCCGGCAATCCGCAATCGGCAATCGGCAATCATTTTCCGCTCAGCTCTTACTGGCCTTCGGCCAGGCGCTCGTTGACCACCCTCAGGTACACAGTGGCGATGGAGTTGCCGTCCGGCTTGACTTGCAGGGATTTCTCCAACCACTCCTTGGCGCCATGGTAGTCCCCTTTTTGGAGGTGATGCCACCCTTGCATGGCTACCAAGTAATAGTTGTTCGGGTCCATGGCCAGCGCCTGCTTGAAGAAAGGCTCCGCTTGGGCAAAGCGTTTGAGCTCGTCCAGGCACATGCCGTAACGGAGGTAATTGTAGGTCTCGTGTGGGTTGAGCAGCATGCCCGCCTCGAACCAGGGCAGGGCCCGCAGTGCCAACTCGCGCCATTTTTCCGGCTCCCCCGAGCTCCAAAGGCCGTAAGCCGCGCTGGCGGTTCCCTGCGAAATCGTCCCGGAAAGCGGCGGTGGCAGGGAGAAACTCCAAATGCGGTAAGCTTCGCCGGCCATTTGCTTGTCAAGGTCAAGTCGTTGCTGTCCCCGCAACTGCGAACTCCAGCGGCGGTAAGCCTCGGCGGCCTTTGGGTCCAGCGGCTGAACGTCCTCACCGCTATAAGCGTCCAAGCTCCAAAGCCGGTAGGCCTCCCCGACCATGTAGGCCGTGTCCCCGTCGGCCGGTTCAGCCAAGTAAGCGGCATAAAGCGCCGCCAGACGCTCCGGATGGCTCTTGGCTCCTTGGGCTTGGCGGAGGTGACCGAGAGCCTTGTAGCGCGAAACGGCTTGGGTGGCCAGATACGCGATGGCCACCGTGCCCACCAGCGTCGCCAGCGTGCGGCCCACCAAGTGCGGCGTGACCCAGTACTTGTCGGTCGCAAAGCGCAGGTGGCTGCTCAGGCTGGCCATCAGGACAATTGCCAGGATCGCGTTGGCGGGCACCTGCATGTTGAAATCCACCGCCGAATGGAACAGGAGGATCAAGAGCCCACCCGCCGTGCCCAGCACGTGCGCCGCCCGGTCGCTTTGTTTGGCGCCCAACTCATTCTGCACTCGATAGACGGACTTCCACGTCTTGACCGCCCCGGCCCCCAGGCAGCACAACGCGGCCCCAATGATGGCCCCGCCGACGGTGCCCCAGTCCACCAGGGCGTTGAGATAGTCATTGTGCACCCAGTAGGGCCGTGACTGCACCTGCAGCGGGCGGTGCGCCCGGAAACGATAGTCGAAATGCGCCGGGCCGACGCCGAACCAGAAATGGTCACGCCATATCGGATAGGCGGCCTGCAGGAGGTAGAGGCGGACGTGGGCGTCGTCCACCTGGCCGGGGATCAGCGCGCGGGAGAATCGCTTTTGCGGCTGGCGAGCCTTTTGCACGAAAAGGTAGGCCCCGACTACAATTACCAGCAGCGCCGCCAAGGCCAGCCGGCGATAGGCGCGGTAACGGGCCAGAAAAGCGAAGAAAACAAACAGGCCCAACCCAGTCGCCAGCCATCCGCCTCGCGACACCGTGACCCCGATGCCGGCCAGCAGCACCAGGCTGATGTAACCATAGAACACCCGCGTCACGTGCTCCGCTCGGCCGAGGAACAAGTTGGCTAGCGCCAGCGGCAGGAGCAACTCCAGGAACCCGGCCAGGTTGTTGGGGCAGATGAACGTCCCTGAACCGCGCCCGTGATACGCCAGCGGCTTCTCATACCACAGCACGTGTTGGGAGTCGGTGATGTACTGGTAAATGGCATAAAGCGAGATGAGCATCCCCAGCACCAACATCACGTTCACCGTCAATTCCGTTGTCTTCTGGCGGTGCAGGTTGTTAAGCACAATGAAGAACAAGGCCGCATACACAATGATGCGGATCAATTCCTGGCGCGCCACAAACTCGATGTCTGCCTGACGGTAGCGGATGAGCGCGTAGATCAGAAAGGCGATCACGGTCCAGCAGATCGGCATCCATTGGATCCGGTGTCCCCGGTTGAGCCAGAAGCGGGCCAGCCAAAGCACCAGGGCCAGCGCCGTAAGCGCCTGGATGACCAGGAAGTCAGCCCCGTGCACCGCGCCCGTCGCAATGCTCCCATAGACCAGGATCACCAGCAGCGAGCCCAGTATGCCCCACCCACACCACTTGTAAAACCGCATCCGGTCGCGATCCATTTTCCGCTTACGTTAAGGCAAATTCCACGCCGGGGTCACGCCAAATCAGGCGCGTACTCCCGCGGGTCGGCGATGCGCCCGGCCAGCGCGCTGGCCGCCACCGTGGCGGGCGAGGCCAAGAACACCTGCGCGTCCTTGTGTCCCATCCGGCCAGGAAAGTTGCGGTTGGTGGCGCTGATGCACTTGAGCGGGGCATTCACGCGCCCAAACGTATCCGCCGGCCCGCCCAGGCACGCCGCGCAACTGGCGTTCTCCGTCATCTGCACCCCGGCCGCCACCAGGATTTCCCACACGGTCTGCTGGTCCCACCAGGCCGTCTGCAAGTCCCGCACGACTTCCGGCGTGGCCGGCGCCCCAAAGGTCTCAATCGCCACGCGCCGGCCGCGCACCAACCGGGCGAACTCCAGGAAGTCGCTGGTCTTGCCGCCGGTGCACGAGCCGAGGTAAGCGCGGTCCAGCTTGACCTGGCCCAGCTCCCTGGCTGGCCTGCGCTGGCCGGGGTCCGACGGGCAGGCGACCACCGGCTCCAGCTTGTCCAACTCCACCGCCAACTCCGCCACAAACTGCTGCCGCCGGTCGCGCGCCACCGGTTCGTAGGCCGTGCGGGTCCCATTCAGACGCGTGCGATGCCGGACATATTCCTCAGTCTTGGCGTCGAACTCGAAGATGGCGTTTTTGGCGCCGGCTTCAATGGCCATGTTGGCGACCGTCATGCGCTCATCCAGCGAGAGGCTGGCCGCGCCGGGGCCGTCGAACTGCAGCGCCCGGTAAGCCGCCCCGTCCACGCCGATGTCGCCGATGAGGTGGAGGATGAGGTCCTTGGCCATGACCCCCGGCTGGAGCCGGCCTTCCAAGCGGACGTGCATTGTCTCCGGGACCTTAAGCAGCAACTTGCCCGTGCCCAGCACAAACCCGGCGTCCGTGTTGCCGATGCCGGTGGCGAACTGGTTGAAGGCCCCCGCCGTGCACGTATGCGAGTCAGTGCCGAAAAGCACCTCGCCGGGCCGGATGTGGCCCTTCTGCGGCAGCGCAACGTGGCAGACTCCGGCGTAGCGGGCGCCGTGCTGGCGCGGGAGCGGCCCTTTGGCGGGGTCGTAAACCCACTTGCCGTTGGGGTCGTCTATTACGTCGTAGAAATACCTGATGGCCTGCTCCTTGACAAACTGGCGCAGGATGTCCACGTTCCGGTTGCACTTGGCGTCGGCGGTAAAAATGTAATGGTCGCAGATGATGACGATGCGCTCCCGGTCCCAGACCTTCGCCCCCCGGCCAAACTCCCGCTCGAACACCCCGATCACGCCCGGCCCGCAGACATCATGGGTCATCAGCAAGTCAGCCTTGACCCAGAGGTTCTCCCCGGCTTGCACGCGCGATTTGCCTGCCGCCCGCGCCAGAATTTTCTCCGTCAACGTCATAAAACGAGCCATGACTATAATCGCCACCGCGCTGCACGGCAACTAGGGAAACAAAGTGCTCAAATCTCGCCTTGACTTGCCGGACGCCTGTGGTTTCTAATCCCCGGCAAAGCAGCCGGACGCAAGCCGCGACGCTGGCCGGGGCGCCAGCCAAACCGCGCGCTCCCCGGCCGACCGTCAAAACCGAAACCAGAATCATGTCTGAATCTTCCAACAACCCATCGGCTGGGATTGCCCAGCGCGCCACCACCCGCCGCCATTTCCTCGCCGGCGCCGGCACCACCGCTCTGTCGTTTGCGATCCTCAAACCGGGTTCGGTTTGGGGGGCGGAGGCAAACCAGAAGATCAACCTGGGCCTCATCGGGTGTGGCGGGCGCGGCAAATGGATCGCCAACCTCTTTCAAAAACACGGCGGCTACAACCTCGTCGCCGTCTTCGACTATTTCCAGGACCGCGCCGACGGGGCCGGTGACCAGCTCCAGGTGCCAGCCGCCAACCGCTACACCGGCCTTTACGGCTACAAGCGGTTGCTGGAGCAGAAGCTCGACGCCGTCGCCATCGAAAGCCCCCCTTACTTCCATCCGCCACAGGCCGCCGACGCCGTGGACGCCGGCAAGCACGTCTATCTGGCCAAGCCCATCGCCGTGGACGCCCCTGGCTGCCAGACCATCGGCGAGAGCGGCGCCAAAGCCACCGCCAAAAAACTCTGTTTCCTGGCCGACTTCCAGACCCGCGCTCACCCGGCCTACCAGGAGGCCGTCAAACGCGTCCACAACGGCATGATTGGGCGGCTGATCTCCGGCGAAGCCGCTTACTTCTGCGACCTTTACTTCAAAGCCATGGACGCAGAATACCGCAAAAAGGTCGGCCAACCCGAAGCCCGCCTCCGCGCCTGGGCCGTTGACCGCGTGCTCTCCGGCGACCTGATCACCGAGCAGAACATCCACGCCTTGGACGTCGCCGCCTGGATCCTCAACGCCGCGCCCATCAGCGCCTACGGCAGCGGTGGCCGCGCCCGCGACTACGCCGGCGACTGCTGGGATCATTTCGCGGTCATCTTCTACTATCCCAACAACGTGCTCTTGAGCTTCTCCTCCAAACAGGTCGGCTTCGCCTACGACGACATCATGTGCCGGGTTTATGGCGAAAAAGGCACCATTGACACCCATTACGCCGGCAAAGTGTGGGTCCGCTCCCAGGAAGACGCCTTCAACGGGGACACCGCCAACCTTTACGAGGTCGGGGCCGTCAATAATATCGCCACCTTCTACAAGAGCGTGACCGGCGGCGACTATTCAAACCCGACGGTGGCCCCCAGCGTGCGCAGCAACCTCACCACCATCCTCGGCCGCACGGCCGCCTACGAGCGACGCGAGGTCACCTGGGCCCAGATGATGAAGAAAAACGAGAAGTTCGTCTTTCCGACCAAAGGGCTGAAGACCTAACGGGCATTGCCGATTGCCAATTGCCAATGCTTGATTTGGCGACGCCACGGAGCGCGGAATTCATTCCGCCTGGCGCCAGAAACCTGAGAGGTGGACATACCGCAGTCGGTCTCGCTCGCGGTCTTGACGGGGCTCGGCTCTTGTGAGAGTTTTCCTCAGTTATGCAAGTCACGGATTTCCATGACCTAAAGGACACGGCCTTGCGGTCCTTCGAGGAGCGCCTGCAACAGGCGGCCCCTGGGCGGTGCTCGACCGCTGAGATCGAGGTCAACCGGCTCGAGTCCCAACTCGTGCAGCTCTACGGCATCGCCGCACTCATGGCCAGGCGCGAAACCGAACTGGGACGCATCGCCACCATCTGGTCAGCCATGATCCCAGTCTGCGATGACTTCGCTCGTGGGGTGCAGGAGGTTTGCGCTGAACATCCGGCCTGTCTGGGGTCCTATGACAATATCCTTGACATTCGCAACAAGTGTGCCCGCTTGCGCGACCTCCACTCGTGATCACTCCGGAGCAGATCAAACAATTGGCCCTGCTCTACGACCGTTTCACGGGCGCCCTTGATCCATTGGATCCCGGGCGCGACCAAGCGGAACATGATTTCTGTCGTTTGCCTGAGCAGTTGCACTGCACCCATGCCGCAGACATCAAGTTCGCGGACTTTCGGCGGGAGGCTGTGCGCCAGTGCGTCCTCTACCTCCACAGGAACTGGAACTGAACCGCCAGGCCGCCATGCTGGCTGCCGGCGCGGGCATCCTGCTCTGCCTGGCCCTGCTCACCGGTTGTTCGCGCTCCGAGCCCCCGGCTGACTTGGTAATCATCAACGGCGCCGAGCCGGAGTCGCTGGACCCGCACTTGGTGACCGGCCAGGCCGATGGCCGGATCGCCCAGGCGATGTTCGAGGGCCTGTTGCGCTACGATCCCCAGACGGGCCAGCCCATCCCCGGCTTGGCGGAAAGTTGGGAGGTGTCGCCCGATGGCCGCGTCTATACCTTCCGCCTGCGGACCAACGCCCTCTGGTCCACCGGCGAACCGATCACCGCCGCGGACTTTGCCTGGTCCTGGCGCCGCGCCCTGGACCCAGCCACCGCCAGCGAATACGCCGGGGTCTTGTATTACCTCAAGAACGGTGAACCTTACGCGACCGGCAAGCTCAAGGACTTCGGACAGGTCGGCGTGCGCGCGTTGGACGCCCATACCCTGCGCGTCGAACTCGAAGGCCCCACCGCCTTCTTCCTCGACCTGTGCTGCTTCCAGCCTTACGCCGTCGTGCCACGCCGAATGATTGAGCGCTACGGCGACCGCTGGCTCCACGCCCGTCCCTTCATGGCCAGCGGCGCCTATGTCCTGGACTGCTGGCGGCTCAACGACAAAATCCGCCTCCGCAAGAACCCCCGCTACTGGGACGCCGCCAATACCCGCAACGAACTGGTTGATCTGCTCCCCTGCGTCGCCCCCACCACCGCCTTGAACCTCTACGAAAGCGGCGCCGCGGACATCGTTTGGGACAAGGAACTGGTGCCGCTGGACTTGCTGGACGTCCTCATGAAGCGGCCCGATTTCCACTGCTACGACTACTTCGGCAACTACTTCTACCGCTACAACGTCACCAAGAAGCCCTTCGACGACCCGCGCGTGCGCAAGGCCCTCGCAATGGTGATTGACAAGCCGCGCATCGTCCAGCGCATCACGCGCGGCGGCGAGAAAGTGGGCACCTGCATGACGCCGCCGGGCGTCGCCAACGGCACCAACCTCTACCACCGGCCCGACGGCCTGCCCTACGACCCCGACGCCGCGCGGCGCCTGTTGGCCGAGGCCGGCTACCCCGGTGGCCGCGGCTTTCCGGTGTTCGTCTATACCTTCAACACCCAGGAGAGCCACCGGAAGATCGCCGTCGAAATGCGCGAAATGTGGCAGCGCGAGTTGGGCATCACGGCCGAACTCCGCCAACTGGAGTGGAAAACCTGCCTGCGCGCCCAGTTCATGCTCGACTACGACCTGATCCGCAGCAGTTGGATCGGCGATTACAACGACCCCAACACCTTCCTGGACTTGTTCATGAGCGACAACCCCAACAACCGCACCGGCTGGCGCAACCCCCGCTTCGACCAAACCCTGCGCCGCGCCAACGCCGAAGTTGACCCCGCGGCCCGCGAGAAACTGCTCCAGGAAGCCGAGACCATCCTCGTGCGCGACGAAGCGCCCGTCGTGCCGCTCTTCTACTACGTGGGCATGGAATACTACGATCTCAAGAAAATCACCGGCATTTACGGCAACCTCCGCGCCGAACACCCCTTGCGGGCCATCCAGAAGCCCGCCGGGCGGAGCCGCTAGCGCGCGCCCTGCCGGCAAGGCTGACGGAACGGTGGGCGAAGGGTGAAGGGTGGAATGAACGGTGGAACACTCAAGTGGCGAGACTTACGTTATACTCTATGGGGCGACCCCAAGGGTGGCATCGCGCCGCCATCGCAGTTGATGGCCTCGAGCGCTTGGGAGACTTCGATGAGTTTTTCGCAGGGGGCAAGGGCAATGGCAGCGGGGTAACACTCCTGTGAGTTATTCAAATCTGGCCGTATGTGTCTTCATACGCGGAAAGCCTGGCGTAACCAGAGTAGTTCATCAGTTTCAGAATCATGCAATTGATCGCGCCAGCGATCCTGGATTCGGCAATCCAGTCGTCCTTCATTGATTCCTCGGATTCATCGCCTTTCGATATTCGGTGGCTGAGTGGGTTTCGGAACTTGCTCCATAGGCCGTAAAGCTCGCGCCACCTTTTCTGCGGCTTCAAACCCAAGTGTTCGACGACTGCCTCAAAGCGCATTCGGATGTTCACCGAGTCAGCGTTGGTCAAAATCGCAGACAGCCGCTGATGGTGTTGACTCTTTTTGTCGAGTTCCTCGCAAGTCTGCTCTTTCACCTTCTGAAACTCGGCCGTCTCGGCTGCCTTCTTGGGCGCGATTTCTTCCTCGTAGATGACGCGGACAAGGCTTTCCAGCAAACTGCAAAGGCTCAAAAGGGCAATGCGTTTGGGAATGCCTCGCGCCGTGGCCTCTCGAAGAAAAAAGAGGAGCTTTTCCGACTCGCGCGCCAATCTTGAATCACTGCTGAAGAAGGTATATGCCTTCTCCAAAAGATCCCCAAATGTCCCAAACAGTTTCTGGGTCGGGTTCTTGAATTCCATGGCTACGCTGTACGCAGCGTGTGGAGAATCAGCCACGTCCTCGTGGAGCTGAATGCGGTCCGTGACGAGTTTGCAGTCACGGCGGTGTTCAACGGAAAACGGCCACGCGTGTCGCCCGTGCGTAAACGCCAACGCCTGCAGAAACGCATGAAAGAATCGCCTGTCATGCTCTTCCCCCAGCGATCGGTGCTGGGACTCTGAAATGAAATGCACATGCAGATCGCCATCGCGTTGAATTAGCCCATATTTCCATCCTAAGAGCCCGCCGTGGAACGTATCGGCCTTGGACGACGTGCTCTCGCCTAGAAATTCATTCTTGGTCGTCGTCTCTGTCCCGCCGTTGTAGGCGATGAGTTCGAAGTCAGGCAGAACCGCATGGAAAGTGACTGGCACAGAAGCGGACCGTGTTGCGCCCTGCCCATCCAAGGCATCAACTGTCGAAGTCGCGGCTTCGACAACAACCGCTTGCCGATTCCCCTGGAAGTACATCTCATAGATTTCCTGACTCGTAAGGCAGTCAACGCCGGTCGCCTCGAGTTCCATGCGGTTGGGTGAGAACTCAAGAAGTGATCGCCGGGGTTGCCCAGAGGTGTAGTGTTGCGCGGAGCCGGACGGAAGAACCCGGACGCTGAATGGGATTTCGTCCTCAATAACACCTTGAACAGTCCAGAAGTCTTTCCGAGTCTTGATCCCTTGTGGCACCTCTGGTGGTGGATCGGGATCGGTGAGGGTCACACGGATATTGAATCTCCCCTTCGCGACCTCCACAACGCCTTTAGCATGCAATTCACCTGTTTCGGTTGAAATGACAATGTTGTCTGCGCGGAACTGTCCACCATGGCGGCGAACGACTCTTAGATAATCCTGCTTTTTCATTTCGTGACCTTTCCTGCCCCTGCATGAGGAGTCATCGCCAATTCCTCTTGGGGTCAGCCCTTAGGAAAGAGAACAGCGAGCCGGCTCTGCACACCAACAGTTGCAACCAGTTGATGCTCAATATCTAAAGACCGGACAGCAGCGGTTTTCGCCCGTTTGCATGCCCAACCGATTCTCGCAACTGTGCGCGAAGGTAAACAGTGCAACCCTCTGCGTCAAGACCTTCTTTGTATTCCAACGGCTGACCGCAAGGGCTGCATTTCCAGCGGAGCGTGCGGCTCGCCTGAAGGTGGGTGTTAATGAGACCTCGCCCAGCAGCGCGGAACTGCAACCCCGCCATTGTTGCAGCCTTTGGTCTGCCGCCAGAACCAATGCCGCGCCGGGACCGTTGGCATAATCTGGGCTGGAGAGCGGGTTGGATGGGCGGTGGGAAAAGCGGCACCCGCAGTCGCGCGGCCAAGGCGCAAGGGGGGCTGCCGGCCTGCTGCGAAGATTGATTCGTTCAGTAAACCTCGTCGTGGGTGCCGGCACTTTCGAGCAGGATCGCCTCTTGGCCTTTGTGTTTCACGAACTGGAAGACCACGCGCAAGTCGTAACCGGCACTGCACGCCCACGAACCGATGAGTTTTCCTTTGAGCTTGTGGGTCTTGAGTTTGGGATGGAAAGCGTCTTCGGCCAGCAGGGCCAGCGCCAACTGCAATTCCGTCGAAGCTTGTACATGCTTGCGGACAAACCGCTGGCCGGAACGAATGAACGCCGTGGATGGCAGGAGCAGCCGTTTCAAGCGCCGAGGCGTTTGATGATTTGAGCGGGCGTAGCCGGGCGGCAACGGCCTTCCCTGAATTCGCGGCGGGCCGATTTCACGGCCGCGACCAGTTCCTCACGCCGATGCTCCGCCAGGCGGTGCTGGAGAACTTCCACGACCGATTCCTGTTCTTCTACGGCCAGATCGCCGGCGGAATCCAAAATCTGCGCAAACTTTGTCATGGCTGGAATCTACCATCTGGCCGGCCTTTAGGAAACCATTTTTTCTTCACTTGGACGAATCCTTCGCGGAGCCAGTGTCGTTTTCTCGATCCTGCCCCCCGCCGGCGGTTGTCTCCCTAATCTTGCCATTGTTGCAGCCTTTGGTCTGCCGGCGGCACCAATGCTGCGACCGTCAATACTCTTCCGTCATCTGCTTTCCGCCGTGCTCCGGGTTGGGGATCAGCTTCTGCCGCTTAGGATCGACGACAAAATCCAAGTACTCCAGCGGGATTTGCCCCACCAGGTTCGGCGCTTTCTCATCAGTGGCCACCACGTCGAAGTTGCCGTGGCGCTCCGGCAAGTCCAAGCGCACGGGTTCATAAACGCTGCGTCTTCTCGCGCCGCCGGTCGTCTGCAAAATCACCTCGTCCACCTTTTCCAGTCCCAGTGCCTTGATGACGCTGGGCCGCAGGTACAGGCCCGTTGCGCCCGTATCCACCAAGGCTTCCGCTTCGACCGACCGCGGTGTGCGCGTGGAGAGTTTGCGGCGCAGCGCCAGCCATTGGCCTTGCGGGTCGGTGACGACGTAATAGAGCCGTTCCCCGACCGGCTTAACGGCCCCAAGATAATGATGCTGCGCCAGCAGCCCGTGGCAGTGCGCCAACTCGGCAGGCTCGAGCAATCGCACCTGCAGGCCCTCCAGGAGCCGCTGATCCTCCGGAGCAGGGCAGCGAAATCTCTCGCCCAGGCCCCAGAGGGTGAAAAACCCTGAGGCCGCTGTCCAGAACAAAGGGCTTATCCGCTCCCAATCAACGACTTACCTAGCGCCACGAATTGGCGCTGCGCGCCGTCGTCGCCGGCTGTGCGGGCTGGCGTCGGTCTCGAAGACGCAAGGCAGTATTGGCCTGTGTTAGCAGGAGAGCGGGCCGGCAGAGGGGCAAACAGGATGGGGAAGAGTCTCGGGTGACGAGAGCCTGGGGTGCAGAGCGGCGACGGCACGCGCCGCGCGTCACGCATCACGTTTCACAAGGACAGACAGGGACAGGCACGGACGAGCACGGACCGCCCATTACGCCTCACGTTTCACGTTTCACGTTTCACGCCTCCCGCCTCCCGCCCCAGATTTCGCGCACCCGGTCCACCACCACCGTCAGCAGGATGAGCGCGCCCAGGAAGGCATTGGCGAAGTAGGGATTGGCCTTCAACTCCACCAAGCCGTGCTTGATGAGCATGAAGATCGCCGCGCCCATGAAGATGCCGAAGGCGGAAATGACGCCCCCGCTCAGCCCCGTGCCGCCAATGATGGCCACGGCAAAGGAGATGATCAGCCAGGTGTCGCCGGTCTCCGGGGCGGCGGTGCCGAGCTGCGAGGCCCACAGCACCGCCGCCAGCGCGGAGAAGAAACCAGACAGCACGTTGGCCCAGACAATGGCGCGGTCGGTGGGGATGCCGGCCAAGCGCGCGGCGTTGAGGTTGCTGCCCGTGGCGATGAGGCGCCGGCCAAACACCGTGTAGTTGAACGCCGCCCCCATCGCGGCCAGCAGCAGTCCGGCGATGATGAGCACCCACGGCACGCCCAGCACCGCCCGCTGGCCCACAAACGTGAACGAATCCGGCACCGCGTAAGGCTGCCCGCCGGAGATGCCCGAACGCAGCCCCATGTAAAAGAACATCATCGAAATGGTCACGATGAAGGAGTCAATCCGCAGCCTGGTGATGAGCCAGCCGTTGGCCAGGCCGCTGGCGCAACCAAACGCCAGCGTGGCCGGAACCGCCAGCCACGGGGAGAGCCTCCAGGGGTCCAGGCAAAGGCCAAGCATTACTGTCGCCAGGCTGCCAATGGCCCCGACCGAGAGGTTCATGCCCCCGACGACCAGGCAGACCGCTTGGGCCAGCGCGATGAGCACGCAGAAGGCCACTTGCCGCCCCAGCACGTACATGGTGTAGCCACTCAGAAAAGTCGGTGAGGCCACGGCCAGCACGCAAAACAAGAGCGTGAAGGAAATGATCAAGCCGTTGGTGCGGCCACTGAACCATTCGCGCGCCTCGCCGACGCCGGGCGTCAGCGTTTCGGGCGAGGTCCGCGTTGCTTCACTCGTGGTCATGGGCGCTGCTTACCTGAAAATGCCACCGAGCGCACCGAGAACACAGAGGAGAAATGCCTCAGAATCGTTCTCGTTCTCATTCTCGTTCTCCTTCTCGGACCATTTTCACCGCCTGTGCCGCCACTCCGCGGCATGAAGTCTGACCTGAAAATCGTGGTTGGGTGTGTGTGCGCGAAGCGTCTTGGACTGCGGCAGTCCTCTGCCGCTGTTGCCACCAGTGCGCCGGGGAAAACGCCAGGAGACTGGCGCACTCCAAGACGCTTCGCAGCAGCTAACACCCGTCCCATTTTCATCGTTGGTGGAGTGCCAGCTTGGGGGCGCATGTAGTCTGACCCGTCAGGGTGGGTACTCCGACGCCTCGTCACTTGGCAGGCACAAAGTGCCAAACCCAGTCCTTGGGGTTGGGATCGGTGGGAGCGCCCTTGCCGCCGTCGTCTTTGCCGTCCAAGCCGGTCGCATAGAGGAGGTATTGGCCGCTGTCGAGTCGGCGATACTTGAGAGGTTCGCCGGTGATGAGATCGTGCGGCAGTTTCTGGACCCAGCGCGGCACCAGGGCGTCAAGCGAATCCGGGTAACGGCCGGTTTGGCGGCGGCACCGTTCGAGGGCGCAAGCTACGATGGCAAGGTTCACCTGAGTTTGGGCGCTTGCGGCCGTCGTGGCTGCTTTCTCGAAATTGGGCGCGGCAACGCCTGCGAGGAACCTGTAGGGCCGCCAGGCTGTTTCCAACGCAGTGAGCGCCGGGGAGTCGCGGCCAGCCGCCGGATAATACCGCTGCTTGCCGGCGTCAATGCGGTCCAGCCCGACCTGCATGTAGCGGCTCGCCAGCACCGTGTTTTGCAGGACCCAGCCGCGTGGCGCCAGTGCAGAGAATAAACCCCAAGACGTGAACCAAGACCTGAACCAGCCGGATTCGGCGCTAAATATGCGCACCAGCCTGCCGCGCGGGGAGGCAACGAGAAATTGGACCCAAGCAGCGCGTTCATGCCGGAACGAGTTGGCAAAGGAGCCAAGCAGATTGAATTCCGCCAGGCGGGCCTCAATGGCTGCCAATTGCGCGTCGGGCCAGAGGCTGGCCTGCAGCCCTTCGCCGACGGTGCTCACGTAAAGCCCCGCCAGGGCGACTTCGATCAAAGTGGCTACCAAGACGGGGCTGGCGCGAGTCAAGCGCGTGAGCTGCCACATCATCTCCAAGTCCTGCCCCGCGGCAGCGGGATTGCCCAGCAGCAGGTTGACCTTGGCCCACACGCAGAGGTCCTGCGACACGTGGCGCAGGCCGAGGAAGTTAAAGACCCCAATGCTCCAGGGGTTGTTATAGTCTCCGTCGAACCTCACCTTCGGGCGCTGCATCGCGGCCTGAAGAGCCTTCCACTCGCCATCGTAGAGGTGGAACCAGTCGAGGAACGCCTCCAGAGATGGTTCGGCCAGGGTAATGCGGAGAGGCTTGGCCGGATCGGGTCGTTCGGCGCCGAGTAGGTTGCCGCGGAGCAGCCTGGCCAGCGCCTGGCGGGCGGTCAGATTCTCCCACCTGAGCGAAACCCGCGTGTCCAGCTCCTGGTTAGTGCCGGAGCTGACGGCAGCGAGGGCTTCGGGGCTGAATTCGAGGTCGAGTTTGGCTAGGTCGCCCATTAGCGCCAGCGCTTCACGAAGCAGCTCTTGGTCGAATTCGACACTGTCCATAGCCGGGTTGGTTGGGCTACTGGCAAGCGCCGCCTGGAGAGCCGCCTCGTTCGCCGGCTCACGGGGGAGAGCTTTGAGCTGATCGAGGCTGGGCGGCCATCCAAGTTTGGTGGACGGGCACCACACCGGCCGTTTCGGCAGCCACTCTCTATCTTTGGCGTTCTTGACAAAGCGGCTCGCCATGAACGGGTCTTTCATGACGTTCTGATCATCGGGCACCGGCGGGGGAATGAAGGCCGCCCATTCGAGCGTTTCACCTTTGGCGGCCAACTCGCGCTTGACCTTCTCAAAGGCGCGCCAGCCCCGCCAGTACTCGATGGCGTGGAACAAGGCGACCAGCGCTACCAGAACAACAAGGCTCCGAACCAGCTTCAAGAGCCAGCGCCGCCGCCGTGGCCGAGGAGCCGAAACCGCGGCAGGAGTATCTGAGGTGGGGGTGTCTGGGCTGGGAGTCTCCATAGGATGTCGAGGGTAGGGGATCTCCGGTTCAGGACTCTGGCTTCGCGATTCGGTTCGGAGCTCAATCGGGGCTTCTGCAACCTGGCAGGGCGCTATTGCAAGCCCCGATAGAACCGGCGCGG
>Ga0315268_10001578_pt1 | contig 26242 bp, 18 predicted proteins | sample C1_top_MG_FD_204535 | JGI IMG/M metagenome (GOLD analysis project Ga0315268, IMG submission 204535) | Sediment microbial communities from Yellowstone Lake, YNP, Wyoming, USA - C1_top | ecosystem: Environmental > Aquatic > Freshwater > Lake > Sediment | place: USA: Wyoming | collected 2017-08-01
TTCTTCGGCTTCGGCATAGCGTTCAAGTTTCTTCAAGAGAATACCAAGATTGGAGTAAGCGGCGGCGTAATTGGGGTCTTTGGCAATCGCCAGACGAAAGGCTTCTTCGGCTTCGGCATAGCGTTCAAGTTTCTTATCACTGAGTAAGTTGCCAAGATTGGAGTAAGCGGCGGCGTAATTGGGGTCTTTGGCAATCGCCAGACGAAAGGCTTCTTCGGCTTCGGCATAGCGTTCAAGTTTCTTATCACTGAGTAAGTTGCCAAGATTGTAGTAAGCGGCGGCGTCATTGGGGTCTTTGGCAATCGCCAGACGAAAGGCTTCTTCGGCTTCCGCATAGCGATTCATATCTTGCAATAAAACACCTAGATTGTTGTAAGGCGTACTTATATTAGGCTCAATACGGGAGGATTCTTTATAGCACCGAATGGCTTCATCAAGTTTTTCATCCTGCTGGAAAACATAACCACGCTCGAACCATTCCTGCGCAGAGAGTTGCTCTTTTTCGACTAGGGGGGCTTTATTTGCGGAAGATTTTTGTTCTTCTGTAACCTGCTTTGTAACGTCAGAAACAGGATGAGAAACGGATTCAAGCGGTCTGTTTAAGAATCTTTCACTGCGAAGTTTTATCATTGCTTCATCAAAATATTCCGCGGGAATACTTAGCGCATTATATTTCTTTAATTCAGCCAGTTTCCCCGTTAATGCCTTTACTGTTGCAGAACTACCAAAATCAAACCCTTCCATCATAAGTGGAATAATGTTGCGTTTATTGTCAATGGCAGTTTCTATCTCACGTCGTAACCAGTCCCCTGATTCACTGCATCTTTCAAGAGCAGATGGACTAAGTAACACTATAAAATGAGAACGGGATTTTACGTTTTCAATGATGGCTTGTTCAAAATCGCCGCTTGGAATACTTTTATAATCAAAGAAAACATCATAGCCGCTTGCATTAAGATTTTGAAAAATCGCCAATGCAGTCCAATTATTCGTGCGGCGATAACTGATGAAGACGGTCTTTTCAATGTGTGGCATGGATGTACTCTCACAGTCGTGACAAAACGGTTATCCAAATAGCTTCATATAACTATTTTAGACGAAAACGAAAATGAACGCAACAGATTTCAAGTTGGATTTGCCGTAATTTGCTCGTCTTGATAAAGACGAGTTTTCTTTTAATCGAGATTTTGGTATATAATGTCACTCTCTAATCATTAGAAAGGCTAAGTAATTATGTCAAAACTGCTCAACACCTGCGTGCGTGAATTAATGGATACTGCCCCGCAAATTATACAAGTCATCCGCGTGGAAATGCGGCGCGGACGCGGCGCCGATATTTCAATACCTCAGTTTCGGACAATGAGATTTATTCAACGCAACCCCGATTCATCCTTATCCAATCTTGCAGAACATCTGGGACTTACGCTTCCTTCCGTCTCCAAGCTGATAGATGGACTGGTTAAACAAAAGCTGGTTGTCAGGCAGGCGTCAACAACAGATCGAAGATGCCTGATCCTCGCGTTGACACAAGCAGGAGCGTCCATTGTTAATTCGGCGCTCGCAAGCGCGCAATCAAATCTGGCTAAAAATTTGGGCAGTCTCTCTGACGCTGATTTGGAAACCATCCATCGCGCCATGATACTTTTACGCCCGATCTTTTCAAGTCAAGGTAAATAGGAGCGTATTGAAATTATGGAAGAACCCATTGAGCGAGTCATTACGCATCCTCCGCCTGCCAGTTCGACTTTTGCCGCCATGCGCCATCGCAATTTCCAATTATATTTTGGCGGACAATTAATTTCAAACATTGGCACGTGGATGCAGATCATCGCGCAAGCCTGGGTGGTCTATCAGATCGGTCATTCAGAACTGACATTAGGATTGGTCGCGTTTGCATCAGCCATTCCTACTTTGCTGATATCTCCCTGGGGCGGCGTGGTAGTAGACCGAGTCTCGCGCCGCAATCTGCTCATCATGACTCAGACTGGCGCGATGCTGTTGGCATTTATTCTGGCGATATTGACATTCTCAGGCGTTGTCAAGGAATGGCATGTGATCGCGCTTGCCGCTTTGTTGGGCGTAGTCAACGCGTTCGATGCTCCCGCGCGCCAAGCCTTTGTCCCGGAAATGGTCGGGAAGGAAGATCTGCCCAACGCGATTGCCATGACTTCGATGATGTTCAATAGCGCGCGCATCATCGGTCCCGCAATTGCCGGACTTTTGCTGGCAATCATCGGCGCGGCTTGGTGCTTCGCGCTCAATGGAATTTCTTTTTTCGCGGTCATTATTGGATTGTGGCTGATGAAATTACCGCCGCATCGGACTGTCCATAATCCCGCATCACCGTGGAAACAATTGGTCAGTGGCGTGCAATATACAGCGCGCAATCGTGATCTCTCGGCGCTGATTCTGCTGTCGCTGGTGTTTAGTATATTTGGTATTTCTTATTCCACCGTGTTGCCGGCATTTGTGGAGAAAATACTTCATCAGGGAGCCATGGCTTATGGATGGGTGAATGCCGCTTCCGGTTTTGGAGCTGTCACTGGCGCGTTTATACTGGCGCATCGCGTCAGTCACGGCAGGCGCGGACAATTATTGGTTTTGACCAACATCGCTTTTCCATTGTTGCTTATCGCTTTTTCTTTTACAACCTTATATCCGCTTTCTCTTTTATTGGCTTATGGACTTGGCGTTGGATTCATGGTGCAATTCACAACTATCAATACTTTACTGCAAACTCGCGTGGAAGATAATTTCCGCGGGCGCGTCATGGGACTTTACACCATTACCTTCTTCGGCTTTGCTCCATTTGGAAATTTGCTGATTGGCTATCTCGGTCAGACTCTGGGACTGGGAATTGCCATGACGCTTTTTGCCGTTTGCTCGCTGATTCTTTCGCGGCTGGTCTTAATGAAAACGCCAGAAATACAAAAACTGTATTGACCATTTCAGGAAAACCTATGAATCAAATTTTCAAACTCCTCCATTTCGTCCGCCCATACTGGAAACGTTCAGTCGCGGCATTGATCCTATTGACCACGCTGGTCTTCTTGGATCTTTCCATTCCGCGTTTGATCCAGCGTATCATCGATCAGGGGATTACGGCCCATAACCAGACGGTTGTGATTCAAACGGCTTTGTTGATGATTGGCATATCCATTGTCAGTACCATAATTGCAATCGGCAACAATAATTTGTCCGTGCGGGTTGGCGAAAGCATAGCCCGCGATTTGCGCGACGCGCTCTTCACGCGCATCCAGGCTTTTTCCTATGGCAATCTCGATGAGCAGAAAACTGGTCAATTGATGGTGCGCCTCACCAGCGACACGACCGCCGTCCAACGCGTGGCGCAAATCTCTTTGCGAATCGGCACACGCGCGCCTCTGCTGATGATTGGCAGTCTGATCCTGATGTTCAGCACCAGTCCCAGTCTCGCGCTGACCATGCTTCCGCTTTTACTGGTCACTTCGATCATCATCGTGTTTTTCATGGTGAAGATGGAACCGCTCTACCGCACAGTGCAACAAAAACTTGACTGGCTCAACACGGTCTTGCAGGAAAACACTGCCGCGGCTCGGCTGATCAAAGCCTTTGTACGCGCAGACTTTGAAGGCAAACGTTTTGAGGGCGCCAACGAAGCCTACACAGAGAATTCCGTGCGGGTCATGCAGATCATGTCCAGTTTGTCTCCCGCGTTGACCATGTGTGTCAACATCGGCATGGTCATTGTCGTTTGGTCGGGCGGCATGCAATCCATTCAAGGCAATCTCACCATCGGGCAGATCGTGGCATTCACAAACTACCTGCTCACCACCATGGGACCGCTGACCATGATGGTCATGCTTTCGAATACATGGGCAAGCGGCATCGCTTCGGCAAAACGCGTCAACGAAATTCTGGATACGGTTCCCGAAGTTCAAGATGCGCCCAACGCTGAGTCTTTGCCCGAAACAATGCAAGGACGCCTCGTCTTTGAGAATGTCTCCTTTCATTACGACAGCGCCGAACCAGTTTTGGATCATATCAATCTGACCATCGAGCCTGGGCAAACGGTCGCGATTCTTGGTTCCACTGGCGCGGGAAAATCAACGCTGGTGAATCTGGTACCGCGCTTTTACGATGTCACAGCGGGGAGGATTCTGCTCGATGGGGTGGACATTCGTCAGGTCAGGCAGGATGCGCTTCTCGCTCACATCGGAATCGTCCCACAGGAATCGGTTCTTTTCTCAGGGACGGTTGGTGACAACATCTGCTACGGAGTCCCGACTGCGAGCGACGATGAAGTCATCGCTGCCGCGAAAGCTGCACAGGCACATGATTTTATTATCGGATTATCAAAAGGTTATGATACTCACATCGAAGAACGCGGCTCGAATCTTTCAGGTGGACAAAAACAGCGGGTCGCCATCGCGCGGGCTTTGCTGACCAAACCGAAAATCCTGATCCTGGATGACAGCACCAGTTCTGTGGATGTGGACACCGAAACGAAAATCCAGGATGCGCTGGAATCTTCCCGTGCGAGTGCCGGGACTACCCCGCAAATGCGGCAACATACCACGCTGGTAGTCGCGCAACGCATCAGCACGGTTTTGAAGGCGGATAAGATCGTAGTGATTGACAATGGACTGGTTGCCGCCGAAGGCACGCACAAGGAACTGATGCAGTCCAGCCCGATCTACCAGGAAATTTATGAGTCGCAATTGGGCGGCGGTTTTCGTTTGGAAGAAGCAGGAGGCTAGGCATGAGCAATGTCAGTTTCCGTTCCAGTGTTCAAAGAAGGCCTGCCGACCCTGGCAAGATCGAAAAGGCGCGCGATCCGCGCAATGCGTTGATGCGCTTGTTGCCTTATCTCTATCCGTTCAAGGCGATTTTGATTCTGGTGCTGGTTTTTGTCCTGCTTTATACCGTCCTGGGTTTGATGGGTCCATACCTGATGGGCGTGGCAATTGACAAGTTCATCGCTACCAAAAATACAGCTGGTCTCGTGAACATTGCCATCTGGATGCTGGTCACCTATCTGCTGAATAATTTATTCCAGGCGATCTCCGCGTGGATGATGTCGGATGTTTCCCAGCGTGCCCTGAAACAATTACGCAAAGACCTTTTCAGCCATTTGCAAAGTTTGCCGATTGCGTTTTTTGACAGCAATCCTGCGGGCGATTTGATGAGCCGCCTGACCAATGACATTGATGCCATCAACCAGGCTGTCTCGCAAAACATTGTCTCCCTGCTGGCAAACGTATTGTCGTTGGTTGGCATTGTGATCGCCATGTTCGTCTTGGATAAATGGCTGGCGCTGGCTTCGGCGCTGGTGGTGCCGATCATGTTCTGGTTCACACAATTTGTGGCGAAGTATACGCGGCGTGGTTTCCGCGAACTGCAAAAACATCTGGGGCAACTCAACGGCGTGATGGAAGAAACCATCAGCGGACAAAAAATTGTCAAGGCTTTTCGCCGCAATGAATCAGCCATCGCCCAATTTCGTTTACGCAATGAGGAAGTCTTTCGCGCGGGTGTTTCCGCCAATAGTTACGCGTTACTCTTGATGCCATTAAGTAATGTGCTCGGCAACTTCTTTGTGATTGTGCTGGCTGGCTTGGGCGGTTACCTTGCCTTGCAGGGACTGGTCACCGTGGGCATTATCGCCACGTTCATCAGTTATGGCCGCAACTTCGTTCAACCTTTGCAGCAACTGGCGAATATGTACAACTCCATTCAAGCCGCGCTGGCTGGTTCGGAACGCGTCTTTGAAATCATTGATGTCACGCCAGAAGTGGACGACGCGCCCGACGCCAAATCCGCGCTGGACATGAAAGGTCACGTGCAGTTTGAGCATGTCAACTTTGGCTATCGTCCCGACACGCTCGTTATCAAAGATATGACACTGGATGCGAAAGCAGGTGAAATCTTCGCGTTGGTCGGTCCCACTGGCGCGGGCAAGACCACCATCATCAATTTGTTGACGCGCTTTTACGAGATCAGCGGCGGAAGCATTAGCATTGACGGAATTGACATCCGCGACCTCAAGAAAGATTACCTGCGCCTGCGGCTTGGTCTGGTGTTGCAGGATACGTTCATGTTCTCTGGAACCGTGATGGATAACATTCGTTACGGGCGGCTGGACGCCACCGACGATGAATGTATCCAGGCCGCGAAACTGGCAGACGCCGATCATTTCATCCGACAACTGCCTCAAGGCTACCAGACGAATCTTTCGGAACGCGCCAGCAATCTTAGTCAGGGACAGCGGCAGTTGCTCTCCATCGCGCGCGCTATCCTGGCTGATCCAGCCATCCTGATTCTGGATGAAGCCACCAGCAGTGTTGACACCCGCACCGAAGCCCGCATCCAAAAGGCGTTACTGCACCTGATGGAAGGCCGCACCAGTTTTGTCATCGCCCACCGCCTGAGCACGATCCGTGATGCGAACCAGGTGTTGGTCATCAACAATGGCGAGATCGTCGAAAAAGGAACGCATCAACAACTGCTGGATGCGAAAGGCTTTTACCATCATCTATATGTCAGCCAGTTCAAGGGGCAGGCGATTTAATTTGTATAAAAACGAAGTCGCCGTTTGAAATGTATAATTAACAATACCGTTTGCAAACCATATCGGAGAATCCCTTTTGAAACCATTTCAACTAATTTTTACTTATGCAAGAAAATATAAACTGGCGTTAACCGTTACCGCCATAAGCATGTTAATGCTGGTTGGCGCACAACTGCTTATTCCGTGGATCGTTAAATTGCTGGTGGCGGCTGTCACTGCGCCCGGTGCTACGATGGATGTGATGGCGCTGGTAAAACAATTAACCATCATCGTGTTGATCGTTTACGTGAGCCGCGCGGGATTGCAATTCCTGCGTTCGTATTTGGCGCATCTGGCTGGCTGGGGCGTGGTGGCTGATGTGCGAAAATATATTTACGAGCACATGCAGAGACTCTCCCTGCGGTATTATGAAGACAAGCAAGTGGGGCAGTTGATGTCGCGCGTCATTAACGATACCGAATTATTTGAGCAGTTGATTTCGCACGCACTGCCCGATATTATTGTGAATGCCATTACCTTCATCGGCGTGACGGCTGTGTTATTAAGTCTCAACTGGAAATTGACTCTGCTTAGTACTATTCCGATTCCACTGGTTTTGTTCTCTTTGCAAATCTATGCCAAAAGAGTTCGTCCGGCTTTTCGTTATCGCCAGAAGGAACTTGGCGACTTGAATGCCATGCTCAACGATAATTTATCCGGCATACGCGAGATTAAGGCATTTACGCGCGAAGCGGAGGAAGCTGTGCGGATTGACGAGCGCATTGATAGTTTTTACCGATCCAACCTGGTTGCGCTTAAATTAATGGCTACCTTTCAGCCATTTGTGGATTTCACCTCCTCGATTGGAACTCTGATCGTGATTTTCTTTGGCGGACGTTTAGCTCTGCAAGGAATTCTTCCGATCTCTGACCTGGTTGCTTTTTTCCTTTACCTTGAGATGTTCTACGCGCCGGTGCGGAATCTGTCTAATGCCTGGGAAGCCATCCAAAGTTCTTTGGCGGGAGCAGACCGGGTGTCAGGTTTAATGGCAGAGGATGAAGAGCCGCATAATGCTCTTGAAGCGGTAGCAATTTCAAGCCGGGTAAGAGGCGAGATCGTTTTCCAAAATATGAGTTTCAACTACACGCCCGAGAATCCTGTTTTGGAAAATATCAATCTTGATATTCCCGCTCAATCAGTTGTCGCTTTAGTGGGACCGACGGGCGTTGGAAAATCTACGCTGGTGAGTTTGATCCCGCGTTTTTATGATGCGACCAGCGGAACGATCACACTCGATGGACGCAATATTCAGGAATATAAAATGGACGACCTGCGCCAGCAAATTAGTATTGTGCTGCAGGATGTATTTCTTTTTTATGGAACGGTGCGCGAAAATATTTTATTTGGACGAACCGATGCGACCGAGGCTGAGATGATCGCCGCGGCGCAGACGGCAAACGCGCATGAATTTATCACGCAATTGCCCGAAGGCTACGACACGTTGATTGGCGAGCGCGGCGTAAAACTTTCGGGCGGGCAGAAGCAGAGATTGTCTGTTGCGCGCGCAGTGTTAAAGGACGCGCCGATTCTGATTTTGGATGAAGCGACTTCATCGGTGGATACTGAAACTGAAGCGCTTATCCAGCAGGCTTTGGAGAGATTGATGAAAGGACGCACGACGATCATTATCGCGCATCGGCTTTCTACTGTGCGTAATGCAGATAAGATCGTGGTGCTTGAAGATAAATCCATTTGCGAGATGGGGACACATGCCGAGTTGATGAAACTGGAAAACGGTTTGTATCGCCGTTTATATTCGGTGCAACGCGAATCGCAACCGGTCATGTCGTTTGGAGTGAACTAATCGCGCTCGGCTGGTACAATTGGATTTGCTTTGATTCTGTTATCCAAAATTTATCTGCGAAAATTTTACGGAATTATCCAATCAAGGAGTTTTTATGGTTTACAAAATCAAATTCGGTACGGACGGTTGGCGCGGCGTTATCGCCGAAGATTACACATTCGATAATGTGCGGCGCGTGGCGCAGGGATTCGCGTCCTATATGCTGGCGCGAGGTAAAAAGGGACAATGGATCGTGGTCGGGCATGACAAGCGATTCGGCAGTGAGCATTTCGCCGCGGCGGTTGCGGAAGTGTTGGCAGGCAATGGATTGAAAGTTTATCTCACAGACGGCGCCACGCCCACGCCCGTAATCGCATATGCGGTGGTGGATAAAAAAGCCGCGGGCGCGGTCAATATCACGGCGTCACATAACCCGTCAACGGATAACGGCTTCAAGGTCCGCAATGAGACAGGCGGCGCGATAGACCCGGATGGCTTGAATCAAATCGAAGCTTCGATTCCTGATGACATCAAAGATGTAAAACGTGTTTTGTATTCCGTTGGTGAATCTGAAGGGAATATTGTCAAGTTTGACGCCGCTACTCCTTATATCGAACATCTCACGAAAGATAAATTAATTGACCTGCAACCCATTAAAGATGCCGGATTAACCGTAATGGTGGACGCGATGTGGGGCAACGGCGCGGGTTGGTTTACGCGTTTGCTTGGCGGCGGTAAAACGAGGGTTATTGAAATCCATAACGAGCGTAATCCATCGTTCCCGGAAATGAAGCGACCTGAACCGATTCCACCGAATATCAACGTTGGCTTGAAAGCGACAGTGGACAATAAAGCTGATGTGTTGTTGATCACAGATGGCGACGCGGATCGTTGCGGAATCGGCGATGAGAACGGCGAGTTTATTAATCAACTGCGCGTGTTTGCGTTGCTTGCTTATTACATGCTCGAAGTACGCGGCGAACGCGGCGACATTGTCAAGACGCTTTCCACGACCGGCATGTTAAACAAACTCGGTGAAATATACGGTGTGCCTGTGCATGAAACCGGCGTGGGATTCAAATTTGTCGCGCCGAAGATGACCGAGACTAACGCGCTTATCGGCGGCGAAGAAAGCGGCGGCTACGCCTTCCGCGGCAATGTGCCTGAACGTGACGGTATCCTGGCTGGTTTATATATGCTTGACATGATGGTGAAACTCAAGAAGAAACCCACCGAACTGCTTAAGATTTTGTTCGATAAAGTAGGCGGCGAATATTTTTACGACCGCGTGGATAGTCCCTTTAGCGGCGATCCTGACGCGCGCAAAAAGATTATCATGGATAATAGACCTAAAACGCTCGGCGGTTTGAAGGTTACGGAACTTGTCACAATAGACGGCTTTCAATTCAAACTCGAAGACGGCGGCTGGATGCTGATCCGATTCAGCGGAACCGAGCCGATCCTGCGCGTGTACTGCGAGACGCGGCATGGCGATAAAGTGCAGGCAATTTTACAGGATGGTTTGAAGGTCGCGGGAATAAAATAATTAATCCTGCGCCGATAATCAATTTGATCGTTTTATCAATCAATGACTAAAAAACATACCATCATTCTGCAACCGTCTGGTAGTCGCGGGCAAGTGGACGAAGGTCAGTCCATTCGTTCAGCCGCGCGTGATCTTGGCGTAGAGATCGAGTCTATTTGCGCGGAAAATGGCACTTGCGGAAAATGTATCGTCTTAATTGAAGAAGGTCGTTTCGAACAATACAACATTGACTCAAAGCGCGGGAATGTTTCGCCGGTTACACAGGCGGAAGCCGCGTATTTTAAGCGCCGACCTAATCTTTTGAAAAACAAAGGTTGGGAAGTTGGACAGGTGCGTCTTTCGTGTCAATGCAAAGTACAAGGGGATGTGCTTATCAATGTCCCCGAAGAAAGCCGCGGCAATAAACAAATAATCCGCAAATCGGCTACACAACGCGAAATCGAAATCAAACCGTCCATTCGCAAATATCTTGTTTCGATGACTCCGCCCAATTTGGAGAGACCTATTGCGGATTGGGAACGTCTCGCCAAAGGCTTGGAAACTTCCATGAGTCTCATCCGCGGCAGCGAAGAGAATCTCCCGCGCTGGCACGAGATGAAAATTGATTATGCCTGTTTACGAACACTACCCGATATTCTGCGCGAGGCAAAATGGCAGGTTACAGTTTCCGTTTGGCAGGATAAGGAAGTTATTCAGGTTCAGCCTGGATTGGCGGAAGAAAGTTACGGCGCGGCTGTAGACATCGGCTCGACAACCATTGCTTTGTACCTGTGCGATTTGCGAACTGGCGAAATTCTCGCGGCGGAGTCTGAGATGAATCCGCAGATCGTGTATGGCGAAGATGTCATGTCGCGTATTCAATATACGATCGAGCATAAAGATGGGCTTGAGAAATTACATAAAGCCATCATCGCGACACTTAATAAATTATTGAAGCAGGCGGTTGAAACAGCGAATGTGTCATTGCGAGCGCGAAGCGAGAAGCAATCTCCAATTGACGAAGACGCTTCGACCCTTCGACAAGCTCAGGACATCGCTTCGATCCGCTCCGCTCAGGACATAGGATTGGATGATATTCTCGAAATGGCGCTTGTTGGAAATTCCACCATGCACCATTTTTTGCTAAATATCACGCCCGCGCATTTAGGTCGCGCGCCGTTTGTGCCCGCAATACATCATTCGCTGGATATTAAAGCGCGTGAGCTTGGATTGAATATCAACGCTTCAGGCAATATCCATGTTCTGCCTACCATTGCAAGTTTTATCGGCGCGGACACAAGCGGAGTCCTCCTTGCGGAAGAACCGCATAAGCAGGATGAAAACTGGCTCATCATTGACATTGGCACGAATGCCGAATTGGTGCTTGGAAATAAAAGACGACTGGTCTGCACATCCACGCCAACGGGACCCGCGCTTGAAGGCGCGCACGTGGAATATGGGATGCGCGCCGCGCCGGGCGCGATGGAACGCGTACATATTGACGAAGAAACTCTTGAGCCAAAATATAAAGTCATCGGCGAAGAGGAATGGAACTTTGGAAAAGTCAAAGGGATTTGCGGATCCGCTATCATCGACGCGGTGGCGGAATTATTCCGAACGGGGATTGTGGATTCTCGGGGCAAGTTCAAGCGCGGGCTTGATTCGAAGCGAATTCGAGAGGGCGCGAATGGATGGGAGTATGTCATCGCTTGGGCGGATGAAACATCCATCGGACGCGACATTCCAATTACCCAACAGGATGTGAGGCAAATCCAATTGGCGAAAGCGGCTTTGTTTGTTGCGGCGCGCACATTATTGAAACGCAGTAATTTGGAAACTCCCGATAAAATTATTTTGGCTGGCGGTTTCGGCAGTTTTATTGATAAAGAGAAAGCCATGTTGATCGGCATGATCCCCGATTGCGAGTTGGATAAGGTGTATGCTGTCGGTAATGCCGCGGGCGATGGCGCGAGAATCGCTTTGTTGAATGTGGAGAAACGCAAAGAGATTGAGTCGGTGACGCGTAAAGTGGAACGTTTTGAATTGCCGACCGATCCTGAATTTCAAAATCAATTTATGCTTGCTACGAGTTTTCCGCATATGAGCGAACCGTTTCCGCATATCGCGCATTTGATTCCAAACCGCGTTGCAGACGCGATGGCGAAAAAGTTTGTGAAATAATTTTTGCCGTACAGTAAAGAATTTGGACGCAGATAAACGCTGAAGACGCTGATGTTTTGATTCAGAGGAAAGATGGACAAGAAGCAAGTTTATAGCGCATCGCTTTATAAACATTCTGAATTGACAGAGCAGATTATTGGAGCGTTTTATGTCGTTTACTCCAAATTGGGCTATGGTTTTCTTGAAGACGTCTATGTTAAAGCATTGGTTATCGAATTGAAGAAACGCGGGTTAATTCCAAATACCGAAAAACCTATTGAAGTGTATTATGAAGGTCAATTGATTGGAAAATATTATGCAGATATTATTGTAAATGATCTTGTCATTCTTGAATTGAAGTCCGTTAAAATCCTTGTTATAGAACATGAAGCTCAATTGTTGAATTACTTGAAGGCAACGCCTTATGAAGTTGGCTTATTACTCAATTTTGGACCAAAGCCAGAAACAAAGCGCCGTTCATTTGATAATAGCAGGAAAGAATGGTGGCTTGCTCAGAACAAATCTTAAGTCTGCGTTTTTCAGCGTTTATCAGCGTCCTGATGAAAGGCGCTCTAAAGCGAAATGAGAAGCAGATTTAAAAAGGAGAATCTATGAATAAATTTCTTGAACGACTTAACAGCGGCGAAATTCTTGTCGCGGATGGGGCAACCGGTTCCAATTTGCAAAAGATGGGACTCAATCCCGGTCAGGCGCCTGAAGACCTTGTTATTGATAATCCCGATATTTTGTTCAAACTCGAAAGCATGTTTGTTGAAGCAGGTTCGGATATTATCCTGACTTGCACTTTCGGTGGCACACGTATGCGGATGAAGGATTCAAAATATCAGGATCGCGCGCCAGAAGTAAATACTCGCGCGGCGGAGTTGGCGCGTAAAGCCGCGTCCGCGCGGAGCGGAGCGCTGGTAGCCGGTTCTATGGGACCGGTCGGCGGCTTGATCAAACCGTACGGTCCGCTTGAAGCCGAAGAAGTCAAAGTCACATTTGCGGAACAAGCCATCGCTTTGGCTGAAGGCGGCGTGGATTTGCTTGTCATCGAAACGATGTTTTCACTTGAAGAGGCGACTGCCGCGTATGAAGGTGCGCGTTCTGCAACAGACCTGCCGATTATTGTCTCGTTTAGTTATGACCGCGGCACGCGTTCAATGATGGGCGTAAAACCGAAAGATGTAATGAAGAAATATACCGAGATGGGCGCGAACGTTATCGGCGCAAATTGCGGAACCACGCTTGAAAATATGGAAGCCATCATCAAGGAATACGCGGGCGCTGTCCCGAACTTCCCGATGTGGGCGAAACCAAACGCGGGCGTTCCGCACATGGATATTCAAACCGAGAGAGCCATCTACGACATGAGTCCTGATGATATGGCTGTCTTTGCGAAGAAATACGTGGCGCTTGGCGCGAAGATTGTAGGCGGCTGTTGCGGATCCACGCCGGAGCATATCGCCGCGATTGCAAGGGCAGTAAAACCATAGACAAAAAATGAAAGAATTCTTTGAGTTTAGTGATCACCCACTAGCTGCTAAAATTCAAGAAAAAGCGTCTTCTGTTATCACAATGCTTGACACAAATCAATATAGTATCCAAGCATTATACGAGGCGCAGGAGCAGTTATTAGATGAACTGCTTTGGGTAGAGTCCAATCAAAGATCTATTCGTGATAAGTTGAAGATACTCAACAAAGGATCGTCCGAAATAGCAGTTAATGCTAAGAAATTTAAAAACAGCCTTTCCGATGATGAAAAATCTATTATAAAAAATTTTCAATTACAAGCAAGTGATCTTGAAATTAAAATATCAATACTTAATTATGGCCGTTGGCTCTTTAGATATGTTGGAGATGGTATCGCTTGGAGAGTCTATGATTACCAACGAAATATTATCAATGCACTCGGCGATAAAGAATCTGTTCCCTTTCTGTCAAATAAAGATGGAATAGATAAGGAACGGCAATTTTTTCGAGGCGTCAGGAATCTTGGTAAAGATTGGCTTCCTCTGATGCATGACATTACCAATTGCCTCAGGACAGCAGATTTCTCCGTATTCCACGCGGAAAAACTGGAAAGAATAATTGAGCTCAAAATCAAACGCTCCAAGAAAGTTGATGAAAACTGTGGCCATCAATACAGACTGGATCAAAGGGGAAAAAGACAAGCCAAACGAGCACAAAACATTATGGACTTCATGGAAACAGGTGATTTGGGAAAACTCAGAAGTGAACTTACAGGTGGAAGATACATACGCAGCGAACGATATGAAAAGCATAATTACAATGCTATCTCCGGTGCTATTCAATCATGTCGTGAATTTAGATTCGGATTCCAAGAATCGGAACGAGGCGTACTTTACCTAGCTTTTGAAATTGCAAAAAGATCCGAGGATTACGCTTTAAGGGAGGCATCAAAAGTTCACCCCCATATCTTCAAATCCCCTTTCACGTTTCGGTCAATCTCTCCACGATTTGAAGAAAATCACTTATCCTTGCCAATCACAGCAATGGCCTTACCAAGCAACGATATTATTGATATTCTTTTCGGAAAAATGGCTGTAATTTGTATTGTTGATTATTCTTGTTTGGAAGATTATTGTAGAAGCAAGGATTTAGATTTAAGCATTAAAAAAGAAGGCGATGGAAGCCTGAATATCAGTGTTGCCATAGAAGGTGGTTATGCCCGAGTAATGGATGGTTTCTGGAATAAGCTGATGCTAGAAGGATTATCATTTGAGGCATTTGCAAATCTAACTCAAGCTGTAGTGGAAAATATGGAACAAAATTAGCCCGGAGTCTAAATTTAAAAAATATGAGTTCCTCTCGAAATAGAATCGTGTCCCTCCTCAATAAGCAAAAACTTACATCGCCTCCCGCGTTCAGCGGATTGATTCAAGTCACGTCGGCAGGAATTGAGAGCGAAGGATTATTGTTCCATGAAGTTCATCGAGATGCGGGGAAAATGGCAATCGCCGCGGCAAGCACATATAAATTGAGCGGATTGCCATCCGCAGTTTTGCCATTGGATATGTATGTTGAAGCGGAGGCTTTGGGCGCGGAGATAGATTTTCGCGAGCATGGAGATTTTGAATTTCCGCGTGTGACAAAAGCGGCGTTAAAATCTGCGAAAGAATTAATCGCGGAATTAGAAAGATTTCGGAAATCCTCTTCAGATTTCCGAAATCTATTTCATAGGCGGATTGATTTAGTATGTGAAGCGATCAAATTGACGAAGCAGGATGTGGGGAATGAAATTGTTATTGGCGGGATGATTCCCGGTCCATATACATTACTTCTATTAATTGTCGAAGCGGGAGCTATGTTCGTTGAAATGAAAAAAGAGCCGGATATAATTCATCAAGCTCTTTTTCATATTTCATCTTTTCTTGCCGAAGTCGGCGCCACTTACCGCGACGCGGGCGCAGACTTTGTCACCATCCATGATATGGGCGGATCGCCGGCTTTTATTGGTCCGGCAAAATATGAACAATTTGTTTTGCCTGCCGAAAAATTGTTAATTGAAAAATTGCCAAAGCCGCGCGTGCTTTCGATATGTGGGAACACAAACAAGTCCATGCACTTGCTGGCTCAAACCGGCGCGGACGCGATTTCGGTTGACCAAACGAATGATCTTGCCGCGTCGCGCGCGGTGTTGAAAGATACATTGTTATTTGGCAATATTGATCCGGTCGCGGCGCTTTATCGGGGCAATAAGGCTCAAATAACGGAAGCAGTCGTCAGCGCGAAAGAGGCGGGCGTGGACGCAGTCTGGCCGGGCTGTGATCTGGTCCCGCAAAGTCCAATTGAGAATATCCGCGCGCTGATGAATTAAACCAACTTACTTTTTTTTCTTGCCTGTAAGTTTTTTGAAAATGACGCTCAATTTTTGTTCAGGCAACAGGATTTTGGGGTATGGTTTGCCATCATCGTTGGGGAAGCGCACGAGGCGGATGTTCCCGTCGGTGATTTCAATGCCTGTGATTTTTCCATCGACGAATGAACAACAACCAGTGTTGAAATAACAAGGTTTGGGATCTATTATATTTCCTTTATCCCATACAATTTTTTCGTCGTTCCATTTCTTTAGTTCGTCCGCAGGCATTCTATGTTCCCGCCATTCCAACTCTGCAGAACACTGGGCAATCTCCAATTCTTTTTGCGCGCGTTGCTTATGTTTGCTTTTAGGTAGTTTATCGAGTTTTTTCTGTAGGTTGTAAATATCTTCGAGCAGGCGAAGATGGTGAGAACGTGATGTAAATACCGGCGCGTGCGTATGTCCTGCAATTACGATTAATCCAGGCGTTTGTTCTGCCCAGTTGCGAACCAGCAAGTCGCGGTCGTTGCGCAATTCCCATGCGGTGGCGGGTGTATTACAGGAAATCCCTGTTATTTGCTGTAAGGGTCTCCACAAATAGCGAAGGGTGAATTTTGAAAACCATAATTTTATTTTTGACCCACTCTGCCGATTTTTGTCTACCGCATTTTGTGTTCCTTGATGCCCGTGTATGAGCAGGATTTCACCTAACTTTTTATTGCCATCCTTAACATATAAGATGATGGACTCGCGTAATCTGAACGGCGTATCGCCGTAATGGGGGGAGAGCATGGTCATGGTCTCTGCGGATAATTTTCCATTTTCGTCCTCGGCCCATAGATCATCATGGTTTCCTCGTAAGCGCCGATATCTTCCCTTTTCGTGGAATAATTTCTCTGAGGCAAAGGAAGCATCGTTATTTTGAAGTACGCGTGACGGGAATTCCTCCCATAATTCTTCAGCGTCGCCCATTACGCACAGCGAATAATCCAATGCAAAATAGTATGCCAGCGCGGCACAGTAGATTGCCTCGCAGGAGCGGAAATCATCAGCCCGATTTTTTGCTCCCCGGTGATGGTCGGAAAAGAAGACATATCTTCCCTTATGAACATCAAGTATTTCCGGTTCACGTTTAGCCTTGTCGTACGCTTCTTGTAGCGCCGCTTGAGTGCTTTCCAGTGTGTAACGATCTCCTCCGAGCATACACAGAATTTTTGATATTAAATTTTGCTTTGCCATTCTGTCCTCTCAACGATTTTATGGATTTTATGGTTGCATATTGATGTTGTCAGTATAGCATTTACTTATGCTCTTTTCAAGCATTATCCATTTCCGATAGATTCTCGATTGCAATTCATTTAAAGCCATTCAAAGTGAATCCGCCATCCACGTTTTTGCGCCGCAAATTCCCATGCCACTCTAAAAACAAAGTAAAACAATTAGCCACAGAGCGCACAGAGACCTTTAGAATAAGGCTCTACTTCTGTGATCTCTGTGGCAAGAAATATTTTGTAAGAGGTCTAAAGATAAACGGCATCTACGACAAAATTAGTTGATAACTGTTTGTCAGCTTATTAAAAATTGCCTTCTGATTGGATACCAGAATGAACTTGATTCATGCAGTTCGGCGGCAAGCAACCGCAGTATGCGGTCTGCGGAATCCTGGTATTTCTTAAAGTCCTTGTCAAGTTTGGCGCGGAAATTTTTATCCGTGTAATTATTGCCTTGGGATAAAAGGATTATGTGATCGTCCATGGCGTCCGTTTCATCGTAATACACCCAATTCAATAGGGCTTCGATTTCCTCGTCCACTTTTTTCCAATGATCATAATATTGCCTGATTCTGGATTGATGGTCGTACAGTCCCGTGAATAAAGCATTTGACGCGTTCCAAAAAGCAGGCGTATTGTCATTAATGTTTTTTATAATTTGCTTCTTCGTTTGGCCCTTAATCACTAATGGATAAGTCACGCTATAAAGGTTCGCACATTTAGTGTGGTATTCCCAAAGCAATTTACTCAACTCTGTGATAGTCTCGATTTTCGCGGCATGGATGCTTGAGTTATATTCCCAACTTCTTTTAATCCAATCAACGATTAACGGAAGTATGACTGCCGTTCCAATAACGCCGAGAATTGTGGTTAGGGTTGAACTATCCATGATTAGCTCCTTTTTTCTTGAGAAGTTAATTTTAGATGGATGACAATCTTGATTGCAAGACTATCATCCATTTTATCTTTTCCGAATCCTTGCTCGTAATTTTATTTCAATAGGGATGGGATCTCTTCCGGATGTTTTGCGACTTTCACACCAGCGGCTTCCAACACTTTGACTTTATCCGCCGCCGAACCTGCGCCGCCTTCGATGATGGCGCCGGCGTGTCCCATGCGTTTTCCGGGAGGAGCAGTCTGTCCGGCGATGAAGGATACGACCGGCTTGGTCATCTTGGTTCGAATAAATTCCGCGGCTTTGTCTTCATCTGTGCCGCCAATCTCGCCGATCAGAACGACCTTTTCGGTCTGCGGATCATGCTCGAACATTTCAAGCACATCTATAAAATTCGTGCCGTTGATCGGGTCGCCACCGATGCCCACGCAAGTAGACGCGCCCATCTTGACCAGTTTGAGCGCATAAAGTATTTCGTATGTCAGCGTGCCAGAACGTGAGACCACGCCGACATTACCGGGGATGGCAATATCGCCGGGAATAATGCCGACCTTACATTCGCCGGGAGTTAATAAACCCGGGCAGTTCGGTCCAATCAAACGCACTTTTTTCTGGTCAAGGTAATTGCGGACTCGCATCATATCCTGCACAGGTACGCCTTCAGTGATGCAGATGATGAGAGGAATGCCTGCATCCGCGGCTTCAAGCATCGAGTCCGGCGCGAATCGGGCAGGGACGAAGATTACGGTTGCATTCGCGTCGGTCGCCTCCACAGCCAGTTTGACAGAATCAAAGACCGGGATTTTTTCATCCACCCATTCGCCGCCTTTACCGGGCGTCATGCCTGCTACAACATTTGTGCCGTATGCAACCATTGAGCGAGTGTGGAATAAACCTTCATTGCCTGTAATGCCTTGCACCAGCAAGCGCGTATTTTTGTTGATTAATATGCTCATTGTCTTATCCCTTTGCCGCGGCTACAGCCTTCTTCGCCGCGTCTGCCAGAGTGTCGGCAGTGATCATCTTCGCGTCCTTAAGTAGTTTACGACCTTCTTCTGCGTTCGTGCCTACTAAACGGACAACCATCGGCACCTTCGGCTTGACTTCAGCCATGGCGGTTAAGATACCGCGCGCCACTTCATCACAGCGCGTGATTCCGCCGAAGATGTTGAAGAGTATCGCCTTCACGTTCGAGTCAGATAGGATTATGCGCATCGCCGCTGCGACTTTATCCGCCGCCGCGCCGCCGCCAATATCCAGGAAGTTGGCAGGTTCGCCGCCGAACAGCTTGACAATATCCATGCTGGTCATTGCTAAGCCTGCGCCGTTGACCATGCATCCGATGTTGCCATCCAGTTTGATGAACGAAAGACCGTACTTGCGCGCCTCGGTTTCAGCAGGCGCTTCTTCGTCAATGTCGCGCATTTCAGCGAGGTCTGGATGACGGAACATGGCATTGTCGTCAATCATCATCTTGCCGTCCAGCGCGATCAAGCGTTTGTCTTTTGTAATGACAAGCGGATTAATTTCAGCCAGAGTTGCGTCAGTCTCTTTATACACTTGCCAGAGTCCGTTCGCGATTTTGCCGAAATCTTTCCAATATTCGCGCGGCAAGTCTATGGACGCAGCAACATCACGCGCCTGATACTCGCGTAAACCAAGCAACGGGTCAATGCGAACCTTGATAATCTTTTCGGGCGTTTTCGCCGCCACTTCTTCGATATCCACGCCGCCAGCCGCAGACGCGATCATGACCGGCTTTCTTGCGGCGCGGTCATTCGTGATGGCGAAATATAGCTCAGTCTCGATCGCAGCGGCTTCGTCCACAAGCACTTTGCGAACGGGCAAGCCTTTGATCTCCATGCTGAGAATTTGGGTCGCAAGTTGTTCGGCTTCCTGTGCGTCTTTGGCGACTTTTACGCCGCCAGCTTTGCCGCGTCCGCCCACCAGTACTTGCGATTTAATAACAATGCGGCCGCCAAGCTCTTCAGCAATTTGCTTTGCTTCCTGAGCGGTAGCCGCCACTCGTCCCTTTGGAATTGGAATGCCATATTTTGAAAATATGGTCTTGGATTGGTATTCGTGGAGTTTCATGAGTCTCCCTCGGAAGATTTTTTGTGCATGTGCATTATACCACTAACAAAATTCCTCTCTGTTGGCGGAGAGGAATTTTTTAAAATTAAAGTAAATTAGATTTATAGCTATGGAAGCGTGAAGCGTAATATGCGGTTATACAAACCGTCTGTGACCCAGACGCGGTTTTCGGGGTCAACTGCAATTCCAGAAGCAAGACCGAAGCCCGCGTTGGTACTGCCAAAGTCGCCCCAGACGCGCACGAGTTCGCCTTGATCGGTAAATTCCATGACGCGGTAACCTTCAGGATCGGTAATAAAAACATGCTTCTGAGTGTCCGCCGCGATGAACGGTTTATTATCCAGCGATTGACCGAACCAACCGTACACATCCCATTGACGCAAAGGCGTAAAAGTTAATCCATTGTCATTCGTCTGGAATGTTTGAATTCGTTGATTCCATGTATCCACCACATAGACCACACCATCGGAATCAACTGCGACTCCCACCGGTTCATCAAATTGACCGGGATCGAATCCGCCTGAACCAAACGATGAGATATATCTCCCGTTCGAATCAAACACGACGATGCGCTTGTTCCCGGTATCCGCAACATAGACGCGTCCTTGAGCATCCACCGCGATCCCGCGCGGACCGTAGAACGAATCTGGCGAATCGGCGAGTCCGTTTTTGCCCCAGGTGAGAAGCGGCTCACCATCCGCGGTGAATTTTTGTATGCGGTGATTCCATGTATCGGTCACATAGACCGAGCCGTCCGGTCCAACCGCGACTCCCCAAGGTTCATTGAATCCGCCTAGTGGGGCAGGGGATGATATTCCATCTGCAAAGAAGCCCCATTCATGCAAGGTCTTGCCGGTAGGATCAAGATGCAGAATGCGGTGGTTGCGTGAGTCCGCTACATAAAAACTTCCATCACGCGCAAAAGCCAGCGAGCGCGGCGCATTTAATTGCAATGGATTGATCGGACGATTTGAATCCAATACCAGATCGGCGGCAAGCGTGATAGTCTTACTCTCGGTCGGATCAACGGTTTCAGCCAGTGGAGCTGGAGCTACGCCGTAATTCCACATCTGTGCGGCGACATCTTTACGGATGTAAAAACGCATTTGATCGGCGGGCTGCCACGTGGCGAGGGTCATATCAGTTTTGTTGTTAGCCTGCGCGTACAGTGTGTAATCGCGATTGAGCCATATCTGAAAAATGCCGGCGCGTATTTGCGGATTGATGAATGCGTTACAAACACGCGAATAGTCGTTGGATTTAAAGAGCTTAAGAAATCCCAACACGCCTTTGCAGGGATAATTTTCATCGAAGGGCATTTCAGGATCGCGTGAGTTGACGAGTCCAAAATAATCCTGGTTGGGCCACCACATGCGGATATAGTCAATGCGATAGTAATTAGGTCCCAGCGCAGGCTCGATCTTGTCGAAGTTCTTTTGGTCAACGACCACGACTGTCGAATCGCGCAGTGAACGCGTGGGCTGGTCGAATGAACGCTGGTTGGTAAAGTCGCGCAGATACCAGACAAAGGGCCATGAAACGCCGGTATCCGGCGCGCTGGCGTCGTAAGCGATTGCTATTCCCATGCCGCCAGTGGTGCGTTCAGAAATTTCTCTGGCTTGCTCAATGACATCCTTTACGCCGCGCGCGCCATGAGCATAGACTAAATATTCGGTGGCTTGATCGTAAGTAATATAGGATGCGCGGAATGCGGCGCGGGCGGTGAGAATCGCCAGTAATCCGAAGAAAGTTAACGCGAAGACATGTCGGACGTGCGAAGCTGTCCACTCTTTGAGTAAATAGATCAAGCCTGTGCAAGATGCAATGGTCACTATGACAGGTAATAAGAACGCGCTGGTGGCTTGCAGTTGCGCCAGTTCTTTTCCTTGAAACGGCGGATTTATTCCGCTGATGGATAACATGCTTGAGATCAAGCTGGTAAAGAAGATAACTGCCAGCGCCACAACCAACCAGGCGCGGCGTTCGCGTAATTCAACCCAGTTTGTATTATCTATCAGGTGACCAAGCGTCCAACCGGTGAGCAGGATCATCGGCAAGGTTATATGGTAGGTGAGCCAGGGCATGCGTTCGCCCGCGGCTGAGAAGGCAACGACTGCGGTGATACTCCACCATACAAGCAGGCTGAACGTGTTTGAGAAATTACTTTCTTCAGATGGTATTTCAGGGATAATTTCGCTTGACACGGATTCAGTTTCAACACTCGCGCGGGGAGTAAGCTTGTACCTTAATCCAACAATGAGCGCCAGAACGAATCCGAGCGCGGGCAGGAACTCATACATTGGAATCTGCACAAGGATATAGTAATACCAGGGCTGGCTTCCACGCTCCACGCCTTGTTGGACCAGCCAGTAACCAAGCGAGCCAATCGTGCCGGTAAAGAAGCCGTCGCTGTTGGTGAAGACGGTTGTATATAGAATGGTGAAAATTGCCCAAAACAACAGAGTAGGTTTCCACCAAAATTCTTTATTCCATATAAAGCCTGCTATGGCAGAAAGAATGAACATGCCTGCCAGTATCCCGCCGATAATGGCGATTGACCTGATGTCGCCGGTGAGCGCCTTGATCTGACCGGCGTCAGTTGGAATGGTGACATGCAACCAGCCTTCCAAAAATTTGATCGGGAAGGGAGCCAGCATGGGCAGGACGAGCAAGCCGATTAACATGAGTATGTCAAACGAGCGTTCGGCGCGGATGCCTTCCCAGGTATAACCGCGGATCAATGTGAATCCCGCCACGCCGAGCATGAGCAAAGAGGCTAGCGCCAGAATCGGAGTCAATGAAATGGGAGCAGTTTCGGGCGGGGCAAGAGGCGAAGCGGTCGAATCTGGATTTGACGGCGCGGCAGTTTCAGTCCCGCTGATGGTTGACGCGTCGCGCGCGTAAATCCCATAACCGACAGCGCATCCAATCAACAGGATCGCAATCGCCAGCGTGATGATGAAGGTGCGGTACTCTTTTTCTTTTCCATCCCAGGGTTTGCGTGTGATGCGCGCAATAAAATATATGGCTACGAAAAGCAATGCTTGCGCGGTGTAGATAAAAGCGGTTTCTTTGGTGGTGAAGTGCAAGACTTGTGCGAGGGCGATCATGTAAAGATATTTTTTGCCGCCTACTTCTAAATGGCGCAACATGGCATATAGTAAAACGATCCCCGAAAAGCCAACGAACGATTCGTTGCGCACGTAGCGTCCGTAGAAAAGCATATACGGCGAGATGACCAGCAGGAAGCCCGCAATCAATGCGCCGCTCTTGCCGAGGTAGCTCCGCCAATACCAAACCATCCAGACGGTAGCGATGCTAAAAAGTACGGCGGGGATGCGCGCGGTAAAGTCGTTTGCGCCAAACAGGAAGTAAGTCAGCGCGACGATGTGGAATTGAAAAGGTCCGTGCATCATCGGCGAATGTTGATAGCCTTGACCGCGATAAAGAAGCCACGAGAAATAGGTGTGCAGGCTTTCGTCATGACTCATGACGCGCGCGCCGAGATTGTAGAAGCGCGTGACGAGCGCCAGCAGGATGACCGCCGCGAAGATGACGATTTCATTTGTGATCGCAGGCAGGGCAGGGTGAATGGGACGTTCGAGCCAGTTGGTAGAAGTATTTTTTGTCATAGGCCTTTTATTGTCTTTTAGAGTCATGTCATTCTGGATGGAAGAATCCCAGAATGGCATGGTTTATTTATACTTCATTCAAGATGTTCTGACAACGGGTAGAGACGATAGACCGTGGACAGTAGTAGATAATGGTTGTCATGTCGTTGCGGCGACGAAGCGATCTCCTCGCAACGACATGAGTTTTTATATAATCTGCGCGTAGCCAAAATAACACAATAAAATTTACTTTCCTTTATCTAATAAAACCAAACCAGCCAATTGACCGCAGCCTGCTTGGATATCTATGCCGCGCCTCATGCGGATGGTGCAGGTGATGCCGAACTGCTCCAGCGTGGCTTTGAATTGCAAGGCGCGGTCGCGGCTGGCAGCTTGACCATCATAGCCGGTGGTGGGGTTGAGCGGAATCGTGTTGACGTGGCAGATCAGTCCTTTTAGCAGATGCGCCAGCTTGGTTGCAACTTCCGGTGTGTCGTTGACGCCGTTGATCAATGCCCATTCAAACATGACTTTTCGTCCGGTCTGATCAACGTAATACCTGCAAGCGTCAATGACTTCGGCAATCTTGTAGCGTTTATTGATCGGCATCATCGCCAGCCGCGCGGAGTCGTCAACGGCGTACAGTGAGATGGCGAGATTGACCTGTCGTTTTTCATCGGCAAACTTTTTGATCTGCGGGACCAGTCCAACTGTTGAAATAGTGAAGCGGCGCGCGCCGAAGTTATATCCATCGGGATCGTTCAAACGGTCAATTGCCGCCATGCTATTTTCATAGTTATGGAAAGGTTCGCCCATGCCCATAAAAACAATATTTGTCACGACTTCATTGCGTTCATGTAACAGGCGCGCATAATACATAATTTGCGCGACGATCTCGCCGCTTGAAAGGTGACGTTGGAATCCCTGCTGACCGGTGGCGCAGAAGACGCATCCCATGGCGCAACCGGCTTGGGTTGAAATGCAAAGCGTCTTGCGTCCATGATCTATATAAGTATTCGGGTCATAACGCATGAGGACAGTCTCAATGACTTGTCCATCCTGTAATTCAAACAGCGTTTTTTGCGTCTGCTTATCGGATGAATCCTGAACGATCCTCGGCTTGAGCGGAGCGAAGTTCAGGTTCTTGGCAAGTTTAGCGCGGAGAGAGATTGGTAAATTGGTAAACTGGTCAGCCGAGTCATAGAAACGTTGATACAAACCCTGCCAGATCTGCTCGGCGCGGTAGGAGGGTTCGTTCCAGCCTTTGAGGATGGAAGTAAGGGCGGGGAGGGTGAGGTCGTAGATTAGCATGTTTTTATAAAGACGAATTATGAAGGATGAGAAGGATGAAGAGAATGACAAATGTCATTGCGATGTGATAATCACCTTGAGATGACCGTCACCTCGTTTGATTTTATCTTATAAGCGCCGATAAATTATCCGCAATTACATCAATTTTCGGACTCCACGCTTCCGCCTGTTCTTTGGATGAGACTCCGCTCAACATCAACGCGGTCGGACATCCCACGCTTTGACCGGCGGCGATGTCTGTTTCGAGTCGATCTCCCACCACAAGCGTTTCTTCTTTTTTCGCGCCGAGTCTTTCAAGCGCGACTTCCATCATATATGGAAAAGGCTTACCCGCCACGATCGGCTCGACTCCACTTGCAGTTGTCACAACAGCTAACCATGATCCCGAACCGGGGATTTCTCCGCGCGGAGTTGGAAAGGTGCGGTCAGTGTTCGTTGTATAAAACGGAATCCCCGCGCGCACGAGCAAAGTCGCTTCGGCTACTTTCATGAAATTGATCGTCCGGTCAATTCCCATAACAACCACCTGCGCTTCCGGCGCATTCTCAACCGAAAGGACTTCAAAACCATTTTCTTCCAACGCCACGCGGATTCCATTTCCGCCAATCATAAAGACCTTTGTCCCGCGCGGATATTTTTGCATGAGCATAAACGATAATCCAATCGCGGAAGTGATTACCTGCCACGTTTCAATTTCCACGCCCAGGCTTGCCAGCCTTTCTTGATATTCTTCCGGCGCTTGTGTACTGTTGTTTGTTGCAAAAACGAATTTCAATCCGCGCGCGCGAATGCGCGCGAAGATTTCAGGCAGGTTGCCAATAGGCGCGTCGCTTCTCCAGACGACGCCGTCCATATCGAGGATGAGGGCTTTTATATTTGAAGGTATCATGTGTCAATTTTCGATTTGCGATACTTCGACACGGTGAGCGAAAGACGAACCGTCAGACAAGTTTTGGATTTGCCCAACCACAAGCATCTATTTTTTTTCTCACTTCTTTTCTTTTCTCTTTCTTCCCCATTATAAAGGCAAAACCCCAAAGGTTAGAGCCTCTGGTGATTGTTCAAAAGTTGGTAAAGAGGTGGTTTAATGGGATTTGCGAAGCGACCTGTCAGCCACTCCGCAAATAAAACAAGAAACGGACGAGCAAATTATATGCGTTTGAAACTGATTTTGCCAGT
>Ga0315268_10001579_pt1 | contig 26218 bp, 23 predicted proteins | sample C1_top_MG_FD_204535 | JGI IMG/M metagenome (GOLD analysis project Ga0315268, IMG submission 204535) | Sediment microbial communities from Yellowstone Lake, YNP, Wyoming, USA - C1_top | ecosystem: Environmental > Aquatic > Freshwater > Lake > Sediment | place: USA: Wyoming | collected 2017-08-01
AGCCGAATTTGATGAAGTAGTAGTTGCAGAGCAATTCGCCCGCGACTTTCGTGACGCCGTACATGGTCTTGGGAAGCAACACTGTATCTTGTGGCGTGTTGACGCGCGGCGCGGCGGGCCCGAACACGGCGATTGAGCTGGGCCAGAAAACTCGTACCAGTTCGTGTGTCCTTGCGATTTCAAGAATGTTGTACAGGCTGCCCATGTTTACGTCCCAGGCAAGCTGCGGGTTCTGCTCGCCTGTGGCCGAGAGAACAGCCGCTAAATGATATACCGTGTCAACATCATAGTTCTCCACAAGCTTCTCAGCACTTCCCCTGTCAGCGAGATCGGCAAACTCGAACGGACCAGACTTGAGCAACGCCTCGCCGGGCTGCTTCCTGTGGCCGACTGCAATGACGTTGTCGCGACCGTACTTTCTGCGCAGTTCAACAGTCAATTCTGAACCAATTTGGCCAGTTGCTCCAGTCACAAGGATTCTTTTCATCGTTTTCCTCGTCAAGTCGTAGCCCCATTGTTGTGAGAAACGATGTGAAAATAATAGATATAAGAATTTAGTAATAAAGACGCGCAGATGCAACTTGAAAGTGCTGAAACTAGCCGTTTATGGAACGTGCCAAGCGGAGAAGATGACGGAGACATCAAGATACTACTCTGCGCCAATGCACGGGGCGGCTTTTCTGATTTCTTAACCCTGTCACCTCTTCTTTTTACCGTATCCCGAGGCAAAATCTTCCGGCGAAGCCGCGTGCTTGTCAATAACAGTTTATAAACCAAATGGACAAATCATGTCGCTGATGAAAACATGAAGCTGGGCTTCATCGTCAACCCTATAGCTGGGATGGGGGGCAAAGTGGGCTTGAAGGGAACAGACAACGTGCTAGAAGAGGCAGTTTCCAGAGGAGCCAAGCCGATAGCGCCGAAAAGAGCGACGGAGTTTCTGGTGAAACTCAAGGAGAACATGACAGAAGCAGCGATTGAAGTCTGGACTTGCCCAGGGATTATGGGAGAGAAAGAAGCAGAGGCGGCAGGCTTGCCTGCCAAGATTTTGCCAATGAAAATCGGGAGGCAGACAAGCGCCGAGGACACGAGAAAGGCCGTTAAGCTGTTGACTGCTGAGAAAGTGGACTTGCTGGTTTTTGTCGCTGGGGACGGCACGGCCAAAGACATTTTTGACGCGATGCAAGGCTCAGCGACGGTGCCTGTTCTGGGCGTTCCTTCAGGCGTAAAGATGTACAGCGGTATTTTCGCGATTAGCCCCTCAGACGCCGTGGATGTTGTTCTCGCATTCGCCCGCAAAGAGGCGGAGATGACAGAGTTCGAGATTATGGATGCTGATGAAGACGCTATTCGGAGCGATGCTTTCGCAGTCAAGCTTCACGGTTTTCTGGCAGGACCGTTCATTCCGGCGCACATTCAAGGAAGCAAGCAGATAAGTCCTGAAACAGCTGACGAGAAAGATAATCAAAGGGCGATAGCGCGGTTCATAATTGAGGAATTGCCGCCGGATGTAACGCTGATACTTGGTCCTGGAACAACCGTGAAATCTGTTGCCGAATTGTTGGGCGTTGAGAAAACGGTGTTGGGCGTGGACATCTACAGAGGAGGCAGGGTTACGCTTGATGTTGACGAGGAGGGAATCTTAGAGGCAGAGGACTGGCCGAACACGTGGATTGTTATTTCGCCGATTGGACATCAGGGAATCCTTCTCGGGAGAGGAAACCAGCAGATAAGCCCTAGAATCGTCAAGCGGGTTGGGAAGGAACGGATAATTGTTGCCGCAACCAAGAGCAAGCTCCAGAGCATAGAGGGAAACGTTCTGAGAGTGGACACGGGCAACCCTGAAGTGGATGAAATGCTCAGAGGATACATCAGGGTCGTCACGGATTACAGAGAGTGGCGCCTAATGCAGGTTCAGTGAGGCTTAGGCTCCGAACTTTTTTGTCTTACCGAGGAAATTCATCAGGACAGGCATCAGGTCCAAGCCTCTTATGCGTCCAAGCCCGCCTTTCGCACAGGACCTTTCATCATACTTCTCAACATCGTCGCGGCGAACGTATGGACCGGCTATGGCTATTGGAACTGGGTCGCCTTCGTGATTGCCGGTGACTGTGGACGTCGTGTGGTCAGCCGTGACAGCCAAATAAGTAGAGTCTAAACCCACTTTGTCGAGCAGGTAGCCTCCCATACGGTCGATGTTCTCGATTGCGTCGATTTTCTGTTTCGCTTTTCCATCATGGCTGGCAACGTCTGCCGCCTTAACGTGCAACAGCACGAAGTCACAACTCTTCAGCGCCTGAACCGCCGCCCTAGCTTTGGCCATGTAGTCGGTTTGAGGAGTTCCAGTAGCACCTTTCACGTCCATAAGTTTCATTCCAGCGACTTTGCAGACACCTCTAACGAGGGGCGCAGCGGCGATGCAGGCAGATTTGACGCCGTATATTTGGGAGAGAGGTTTGACGTTTGGAATCGTGCCGGCTCCTCTGCACAACACTATGTTTGCTGGTGGAGAGCCATGTCTGAGTCTCTCTTCGTTGACAGGATGGTTCTTCAAGACCTTCTGAAACTCGTGCAACAGCCCATTGAGGATTTTGGCTGTCCGTTTTCCCTCGAAGCTGCTGTCTAAAGGCTTTACTTGCCTCGCTTTCTCGCCAACTTTTTCCGGGTCGGAATCGCCTACAGCAGTTGAAAGTTTCGGGCCGTGAAGGGCTAGAACGGCACGGTGTTGAATCGTGTTCTTGAACAGGAAATCAGCGTTCAATGATTTTCTCAGTTTGACCTTGCTGAGGCTGCGAGCAAGTTTAGTTGCGTCTTCATTGGAAATTCTGCCAGCGCGGCGGTCTAAGACGACTGATTTTTGATTTACGGTTGCGAAGTTGCATCTGAAGGCAACATCAGCTGGCTGAACCTTCACGCCTGAGCCTAAAGCTTCCAATGCGCCTCTTCCAGAATAAACCTTCAACGCGTCATAACCGAGCAGCGCAAGTGTAGCAACGTCGCTTCCAGGAGGCGTTCCAGACGCTATCGGGTCGACCATGCCGCAGATTCCTGCCTTAGCGATTTGGTTGAGTGAAGGCTTGCGGGCAGCCTCCAACGGCGTCTTCCAACTCAGCTCTTTTACTGGTCTGTCAGCCATCCCATCTGCAATAAACAGAATTGCCTTCAATCTCAATTCACGCCCTACTGATTGAGGAGAGACAATTTCAGTTTAGATCGTGCGCAGTTAAAACACTTGTGCAGTCGCCAATTGGAATTCAGCATCGCCACGACAAGAATAATGCTTAATAGTTTCTTTTTGTAATGTGTTACGAAGTGGTTGAACATGGGCGATTGCGTTCCAGGTCGCTAGATTCTCAAAACGTTTAGCTCGCATTAGGATTTGTTTTTCGCTAGTATTATATTCAACGACAAAGGAATGTTTGGAGAGATAAAAATGTCAGACACGGGCATAACCGTCAAGAAAAACGAAGATTTCTCAGAGTGGTACACGCAGGTAGTCCTCAAGTCCGGCCTAGCCGACTATGCGCCGGTCAAGGGATGCATGATATTCCGCGAGCACTCTTATGCCATCTGGGAAAAAATCCAGGAAATCTTCAACAAAAAAATAAAGGAAACAGGACACAGAAACGTCTACTTCCCACTGTTCATCCCTGAAAGCTTCTTGAAAAAAGAGGCTGAACACTTCCAAGGCTTCGTCCCTGAAGTCGCATGGGTCACCATGGGCGGAGACAGCCCACTCGAAGAGAAACTTGCCATAAGACCAACGTCAGAAACGATAATGTACGCGACCTATGCAAAGTGGATTAGAAGCTGGAGAGACCTTCCCATAAAACTGAATCAATGGTGCAGCGTCGTAAGATGGGAAACGAAAGCAACAAAACTGTTCCTCAGAACAAGAGAATTCCTTTGGCAGGAAGGGCACACTGCACACGCAACGAAGGAAGAAGCAGACCGAGAAGTCATGGAAATCCTCAACGCATACAAAGACGTGATAGAAAACTACTTGGCTATCCCTGTGCTTGCGGGCAAGAAGACTGAAAATGAAAAGTTCGCAGGTGCACTGTACACCACAGCCTTGGAGGCAATGATGCCAGATGGAAAAGCCCTGCAAATGGGAACATCACACCAGCTAGGCCAACACTTCTCAAAAGTCTTCGACATCAAATTCCTCGACCAAGACGAAAAAGAACGGTATGTCTGGCAAACATCATGGGGCTTTTCAACAAGAATCATAGGCGCCCTCGTGATGGTGCACGGCGACGATAAGGGTCTAGTGCTACCGCCGAAGGTTGCTCCGGTACAGGTGGTCATAGTCCCGATACCCTACAAGGGAGCCGAAACAGAAGCAATCATGACCAAAGCCAAAGAAATCTGTGAGAAACTGAAGAAAAAAGAAACAGCAGTGGTTCTCGACGACAGGCAGGAGTATACGCCAGGCTGGAAATTCAACCAGTGGGAACTGAAAGGCGTGCCGATAAGAATAGAAATCGGCCCAAGAGACCTGAAACAGAAACAGGTAACGGTGGCCCGAAGAGACACTTTCCAAAAAATCACGGTGAAGGAAGACGAAGTGGCTGACACTGTAACGAAATTGCTGGAAGAGATTCAGACTAACCTATTCAACAAGGCGAAGAAACTCCTTGAAGAAAGCACAGCGACAGTGAAGAGCTACGACGAGTTCAAGAAAGTATTGGAAAAGAAAGGTGGATTCCTCAGAGTATGTTGGTGCGGGAACTCTGCCTGTGAAGAAAAAATAAAAGATGAAACGGGAGCAACGATAAGGACAGTACCCTTCGAGAAAGAACAGCCATTCTCAAAGTGCGTGTACTGCGGAAAGCATGCAACTGAAGTTGTTTACTTCGCCAGATCATATTAGGAGTTGACAACAAATCTAGTTTTAATGCACGGTTGAAACCGTACAGCGTAGCCTCACTCAGACAGCGTCACGCTTTTCTTGAGTTGCCCAGCAACGTCTTCCAGTCCCAGCTTTTTCAGCGTTGACTTTCTGGGTACTCCACGCTCGTCCCAGCCTCTCTTCTCGTAATACGTCTGCAGCATCTTGCCATATTTTGCTCGGTCAAGCTTCGCTCCTTTCAATGGGCCCTGCGTTATCGGCTCGTCAAACCATCTTGCCGGCGGAACGTCCATCTCGCTGGACCACTTCTTGCCGTACTCACGTATCCAGAAGGCACGAGTCAAATTGAATATCCTGTCCGCAATCAGGTAAAGGTCATCCCACCTCATTTCCAAGCCTGTTGCCGCATGCAGAAACTTCGGATACCACTCAAGCTCAAAACCAACCTCAATCCATGGAAGCCTGCAAACAGTCAGAGACTCGAAAACGCCTGCACGCGCACGTTGCAGCTCGATGAGCTTGTCAACCTTCTCTTCACCGTAACTATCACGCCCAGACTTAACTTCCCAAGAGATGATCCAAGCATCCTTGTGATGTGCGCCGATGGAGCTTGTTGAATAGGCCAAAGCCATGCCAGGAGTTGTGTGGCAATCGTAAGCAGAAATCTCTAAACCCTTCACGTGCATGGCCCAGCGGCTTGAATCTTTGCCGAGTTTTTCTGCCGCGTAGCGAACACCTTCAGCGAGCAAGTTGCCCCTGAAACCACGCCTGTAAGCAATGTCCTCGATCAAAGCTTTGCTTGCCTTGAACGCGCCCCAAGCAATTTTCTCTTCTAGAAGCCCCTTCTCAGAAGCTTCCATGGCAAACCCTAGAACATTTCCCAAGGAGATCGTGTCCAAACCCAGCTCGTCTGCCACTCTGTTGAGGGTTGCAACCTGTCTCAGGTCGCCCAATCCAATGTTTGGACCCAACATCGTGACATTCTCATAATCAAGCTCTGATTCTTTCCTGTCAGAATCTTTAACCACGTTGCCACAGATCATGTTGCACTGCGGGCATCCACGCTGGGAAACCTTGATCTTCTCCATGGCGAAACCGCCCACAGCTTCGGCCTCTTCGAAAACGCCCTCACGGTAATTGTACGTCGGAAGAACACCGTTTTCCTGACTCCACTCAATAGTCATCATCGTGCCCTGCCGCTTCCAAAAAGCGAAATTCGGCTTAGTCATAACTTCCCTATAAGCATCAGCGCCTAACTCTTTCATCTCCTTCGGATAAGCTGCAGGCAAGTCACCTGACCCGAGAAAAACCACAGCTTTCAGCTTCTTGTAACCCATAACCGCCCCCATTCCAGGTCTGCCACCCGCGCGTCCTTCTTGACAGACAACGTTTGCAAACTTCACAAGATTCTCTCCTGCCGGGCCAACGCAAAGAACCCCAGCGGCAGGTCCGTAAAGATCCCTCAGTCTCTTTTCAGTTTCGAAAGAACTCAGGCCCCACAAATCCTTCCCGTCAAGAAACTCCACGGATTTGTCCCTTACTAGCACCACCTCAGGCCTCTCAGCCATACCCTCTATTATCGTCGCGTCGTAGCCGGCTTTGCGCATCTGAACCGCAGCATAAGTCCCAATGTTGCCATCTCCATACCCGCCTGTCAAAGGGCTCTTCGCCGCCACGACAAGTTTGCCGCTGCTAGGCAAGGAAAAACCAGTCAAAGGGCCAGCAGCAAGAACAAGCTTGTTGTTGGACGATAGTGGATCAGTCCCCCGTTTGAGCTCATCCCACAGAATCTTGACCGCAAAGCCTCTGCCGCCAAGATAATTCCTAGCAAGACTTGCGTCAAATCGATCTGCAACCGCCTTCTTCTTGTCCAGATTAACACGCAAGAATTTGCCATTCCAACCAAACATACGCTCGTCACCCTCGAAAGAGTGACTAATTATCAAGTCAAAAGTAAATAAATGTAATGATGCTGAAGACTAAATCACGAGCTTCTCAGGTTCCACATGCCTGTTCTTCAAGCCCAAATCGCTGACCTTGAATTTCCTGCCACCGTAAAGCATAGCATACTCTTCACCGTTATACAGCGCTGCAGCGATTCTGCTGATGGCATCAGCCTTCAATATTCCGCTGCCGCTCGCACCGCCGACAACCATCAACCCATTCTCCTCAAAGATCAACGGCTGGCCATCCAAAGAGTTTACCTCGTACAGACCAGCAAAAGCTGAAAACGGTTGACAATCGGTGAACTGTGGGAAGTACTTCACAAGAACCTGGTATATGCCGTATCGATAATAATTCTCTTCAGGCTCAGGATTGTCCTCAAGCATGAAAGCCCTTGGAAACTCGTCGGCGTACGCCAACCACAACGCGTCTTCTTCGGGAGCAGGCCGAATGTAGACAGAGGGCCTTGGAAGAATCGTGAACGGCAAGCAGCCAGCATCGGTGAAATCTTTTGTGAACAAGAGTTTCTTGAGTGCTTCAGTCTTGGCTTTAACGGAGAAAATCTGCCGTTTCTTGGGCTTGATGAAACACTCGATTCCGAGCGGATCGAGCAGCTGAGAGATCCACGCTCCAGCCGCAACTATCATCTTCTTCGCTTTTATCAAACCCTTCGCGGTTCTTGCGCCTGTGATGGTGGCGTCTTGCCAGAAGTAGGGTTCCCCCGGCATTCCAAGAGGTTGACGGGGTTCGACAACGAGCTCCTTCACTTCAGTGTTGTATTGGATTTTGCCGCCGAGCTTCAGGAACTCCGATTCGTAGAACTTCACGAGCGAATCAACATCAATTAAACCTGCCTTCTGAATCAAAACACCCTTGTACACGTCTCCCAAACCCATCATTCGGGCTTCCTCATCGCCGGCAAAGCTTGTGTGCATATCAAGCTTCCTCGCCAAGTCGCGGTCATCGTATTCAACGTACTTGAAACCTCTGCCAGCCAATTCCTTCAGCACAGGAAGCACCTTGCCGTAGCCGTCTTTGTCGAAAAACCACAAGTAGCCAGCCCACCGTTGCTTCAAATCAAAACCCAAGTCGTCCTGCACATGTTTATAGAATTCCACGGATGAATCGGCCAAAACAAAATTCGTTGGAGAATGGAACAAGCAACGAAAAGCAGCAGCACTTTTTGCTGTGCTACCTTGGCCAGCGGCGCCAAGCCTATCAACGATCAGAACATCTAGCCTGGGATTTCTGCTTTTTATGTGATAACCTGTTGATAACCCAAGAATCCCAGCGCCGATTATCAGCGCATCATGTTCTGCCATAGCTTCGTCTCCAGATTTTGGAGAAGACTACTAAAAAGGGAATTGAATTTAAGTTTAGCTGTTGAAGACTTGGCCTCGTCGCATGTTATGAGAGAATGCTTATTTACCCCTAGGAAATATGTTTTACACTAATCAATCAAAGCTGAGGGAGAATATTGCATTTCACAAAAGAGATTAAGGCAATTTCAACCATTCTCCTAATCATACTTTTTCTATGCGCTATAATAGGCGGGGCATTAATATCGTATTTGTGGGTTATGGGAATCTACTATAAAATGCCGGAAAACACTGCGTTGCTTATAGTCACCAACGCAGAATTTGCAGTTGACAATGCAAGGTACTTTAATGTAACAATTCTTAATCCATCAAACTCTATTTCAGATGCAAACTTGACAGCCATACGCTTAAGTGTAGAGGGAAAAAATGAAACATACGAAATAACAGATGTAGAAGCATATGGAGTAACAGGCACAGAACCTATAGATTTTCCTTATACAATTCGAAAAGGAACCGAACCAGCTTTTAAATGCAAAAAGAATTGGAGCAACTTTGCTGGAGAAATCGTGAGGATAGAACCGGTGGCGGCCAATGCCTCCACAAGAAGTTATTCATATTCCGTGCCAAACGTGAAATTAAAAGTAACACCCAACTTTGATGCCCAAATCTTTCAAAGCATAGAATATTTCAATTTAACAATAGAGAACTGGCAGGCTGAGCCCAGCATAAATCTTACAATTTCAGAGATAATTGTTTCTGATTCACCTGTGAACACTACTCAACCACTTCCATATGTCTTGCCACCCAACCAAACAGAGATATTCCGATGCGAGTGGAATTGGGAGCACTTAATGGGAGTTAATGTTACAATAACTGTGGAAACATTGGAAGGCTACGAATCAGTCTATGTAACAAACCAACTTCCGGGCGCCATTCTTTTCATGGATGAAATCAACTTTGACTATGCAGATACAACCTATTTCAATCTAACTCTTAGCAGTTCAGAATACTCCACCGCGGCTGCAATAATAAATGAAGTGAATCTAACATTAGCAGATGGAACAACGATGACGCTTAACACAACACCTCCATTGCATATTATACCAATATCCGTTCTGCCAAATCAATCATTAACTATCAAGTGTCTGGGTTGGGACTGGAATATGTCTCGTAACGAAACAATCACGGTTACGGTTTACACCAAGCAAGGCTTCACAGCACCCAGCAAAACTGTAAGAACGCCTCCCGCCATTGTTTGGAATATAACTGATGCCAAATTTGATTTGGATGACGTAGAGCACTTTACGGTAAATGTAACAAACATGCCATGCTCTCTTAACGGAATAAATGTTACAGGGATACTGCTTAACGGAACCGCAACCATGGGTTCGCAGTTTCTTGTTTTGAACCCCGGCGAACAAGGAGTGATAAACTGCACGTTTGACTGGACAAACTTCAGAGGTGCAGACGCTAACATTACGGCTATTACACAAGACGACTTGAATGCCTCGATAATCGTGACAGTGCCATCCGTCAACTTAACGATAGCACCGTCCGCCTTTTTTGACAACTCGACCATAATCCCGTACGTCAACATAACAATATCAAACGCTGCGTTCTCAAGCCAAAACGCAACGATCAAACAGATCACTTTCACAGTTGGAAATGTAACCTATGCCATTGACGGAGGGCTGACTACACCGTCATTCGTTCCGAGCGGGTATGTACTCACTGTTGGTGCAAGTGCTACAGTGGTTTGTCCATGGAATTGGACACTTTATCGCGACCAATCCGTCACCGTCACTGTTCAAACCCAAGAAGGAGCCAACGCCTCGCAAACATTTACCATTCATTAGGCCATTCCAAAAACTTTATCTTTTCAAAGGCTAGAAGCGTTGATTCCTAAGAGGATCGCACATTGACTAACGTAAAAGTTACTGAAAGAGTGCGCACCATCGAGTATGCGATTCGCGATGTCATAGTTCATGCAAAACAAGTTGCCAAAACCGGAAAGAAGATTTTCTACTTGAACATCGGAGACCCTGTTGCTTTCGACTTCGACACGCCTGCGCATATCAAGCAGGCTCTAATCAAGGCTGTCGAGGAAGGACAGAACGCTTACTGCGCCTCTGAAGGTCTGCCAGAGCTTAGACAGGCCATAAGCAACAAGGAAAAGAGAGTCAACGGGGTTGACGTCTCGGCTGAAAACGTGATTGTCACCACTGGCATTTCTGAAGGCATTCAAATGGTCATGGCTGCTCTGATTAACGCAGGCGACGAGATTCTCCTTCCAGGACCGACCTATCCGCCATACATTTCTTACGCCAAGTTCTTCGGCGGAAAACCAGTCACTTACGAGACCGTAGAGGAGAACGGGTGGCAACCGAACATTGACGATCTGAGAGGTAAGATATCGAAGAAGACTCGCGGAATCGCTATTATCAACCCGAACAATCCATGCGGTGCGCTTTACGACGAAAGAGTTGTGAAGCAGATACTAGACCTTGCAGGCGAATATGACCTCCCGATTCTGTCAGATGAAATCTACGACCAGATAATATACGAGAAGAGATTCGTCAGCACAGCCCATCTGGCCAAGGATGTCCCAGTAGTTGGGCTGAACGGCTTTTCAAAAGCGTATCTGATGACTGGATGGCGACTCGGCTACCTGTACTTCCACGACCAGAATGGGGAATTGCAGGAACTGAAACAGTGCATCGAAAAAGAGGCGCGGATAAGATTGTGCGCGAACACGCCTGTTCAGAAAGCGGGGGTTGCAGCGTTGAACGGCCCGCAGGATCACGTGAGGAAGACTGTTGAGAAGCTCAGGCAGAGGAGAAACTTTTCGTGGAAGAGACTTAATGAGATCGAAGGGATAAGCTGCGCAAGACCGGAGGGAGCGTTCTACGTTTTTCCGAAAATCCATCAGATAGGGTCAAGGTGGAAAGCGGACAGCGAATTTACCTTAGATCTTCTGAAGGAGACAGGCGTGCTCTTTGTACACGGCTCAGGGTTCGACCCGATCTACGGCGCGGGACATGTAAGAGGGGTCATTCTACCCCCAATTGAGACGCTTGAGCAAGCGTTCAGCGAAGTTGAGCGGTTCATGAAAAAGAAGTGAGACAAAGATCTTGCAATTGGCTTTGTCTACTTGTAGATCACTGTTCCTTGATTTGGGTCACGAACCAGTTTAGCGAACTCTGCCATCAATCGCTTGGTTATCGGACCAGGTTTCCCGTCGTTTATTGTTCTCTTGTTTATTTCGCGCACGGGTATTATTTCAGCTGCCGTCCCCGTAAAAAAGACCTCTTCGGCGTTGAACAGCTCATAAGGAGTTATGTTCTTGTCCTTGACCTCGTACCCAAGCTTTCTGGCAAGTTTTGCTATTTCTTCAGCAGTTATTCCAGGCAACGCCCCTGTGTAGCTCGGCGGAGTGAATATTCTTCCATTTCTCACTATGAAGATGTTCTCGGCCACGCCTTCACACACAAAGCCGTTCTTGTCGAGACAGATAGCCTCGTCAACCCCGCCTATGTTCGCTTCGATCTTCGCCAGTATACTGTTGAGGTAGTTGAGCGATTTTATCTCATGCGATGTTGCGTCGACTGGGTCTCTTTTCACCCACGAGATCATGGCGGTGACACCTTTTTCTTTGGCTTCACTCTTGTGCAATGCTATTGTGTCGGTTATGACGATTATTGTTGGTTTTGCACATCTTTTCGGGTTCAGTCCCAAGTCTCCTACTCCGCGCGTGACGACGAGGCGGATGTATGAGTCTGTTAGATTGTTCTTTCTAAGCGTCTCCAAAACCGTCTGTATCATTTCTTCCTTCGACACTGGGATTTCCAGCATTATCATGTGGGCTGAACGGTAGAGCCTGTCAATATGCTCCTTCAGCTTGAACACTGAGCCGTTGTACGCCCGGATGCCTTCAAACACTCCGTCGCCGTACAGAAGACCGTGGTCAAAAACTGAAACCTTTGCCTGCGATTTCGGATAAAACGCGCCGTCAACATAGACCTGTAATTCCTTTTCCAAGACCTTATCCCCTAGACTCAAGAACATAGTCTATTGACTTAAGGTTTGATATAGTTTTTGCAAAGAAAAGCTTGTTTCCAGATGTATCTAACCGTAGAATTGTGGTCTTCTCGAAAGATACTTTGGCAGTGGTAGCGGCTTGAAAGGTTTGCCGACCAACTTCTTTTCGACTTCTACAATGAGCTCCTTCAGTTTCAGTTTGCGCATTTCGCCTGTCGCCCTGTCTCTTGCTGGAAGCACGCCGGACTCAAGTTCCTTCTGCCCGACAACTATTATGTATGGAACCCACTCCATCTCTGCGTCGCGGATTCTCTTCTGCAAAGTCATTGTGCGGTCATCAATGTCTACGCGAATGCAATGCGACTCTATTTCTTTCGCTATTTTCTCGACATCTTCCAAGAACTTGTCAGATATTGGGACTATCCGAACCTGGGTCGGCGAGAGCCACAACGGTAGCATCGGTGCCTTCCCGCCTTGCTGTTCCTTGTAAGCTTTTTCAAGCAACGCGTACACGTCTCTTTCGATTGCGCCGCTTGGAGAGCAGTGCAGTATAAGCGGATTCTGTTTCTCCCCTTTTTCGTCAACGTAGGTTATCTCGTATCTCTTCGCGTTTTCAACGTCAATCTGGTCTGTTGAAAGAGCAGCTGCCTTGTTCTGATTGTCAACGAAGTTGAAGTCCCATTTCAGCCTGAAGTAGAAGAAGGGCTCCTTCCACATTTCAACTAGGACGGGTTTGCCGAAGGTTTTCGCAAGTAACGCGATGAAGGTCTTGTTCTCCTCGTAGAAGTCTTTTGTGAATCGTATTGCGGTCTCATAGTCGTCTTTTGACAGCCCTATCTCCTCCAATATCTGTGCAGAAAGCTTGAATCTTACGAGGAACTCTTTCTTGGCTTGTTCCAAGTCGGTGCAAAAGGCGTGGCAATCAGGCATGCTGAAGGCTCTGAGCCGTCTCAGACCTACTACTTCCCCGCTTTTTTCACGTCTGAAACTGTACCGCGTCAGCTCATAGACCTTCATGGGCATGTGCCTGTACGAGAACTGGGCGTCGTGAACCATCAGGAACTGCCCGAAACAGGCTGCAAAACGCAAGAACAGTTCCTTGTCTTCTGATTTCAGCAGGTACTGTCTTGCCGGGAAACGGTTCATGTAGTCCGCAAGGCTTGGATGGTGAAGATCGTACATGACCGGAGTTTCAACTTCCATCGCCCCGTATTCCACCATCTTGGCGGTGACAAACTGTTCAAGCAGAGACTTGATCAGTCGCCCTTTTGGGTACCAACGGATGTTTCCAGGGTCACTTCCAGCCTCATAGTCGGCTATTTCCAGTCTCTTCATCAAAGTGACGTGCGGCGGCATCTGCTGGCTTGCTCTCACCTTCGAGATTTCATAATTCGCGAATTTCTGCAGGTTTTCGCGGTTTTTGAAGTTGAATTCGCCGACAGGTGTCATTTCACCGTCTGGCTGAAGTATGTACCAGAATGATTCGAGTTTTTCTTCAGCCTTAACTGCTTCAGAGATTTTCTCCTCCTTCTCCTCTTTCACTTCCGCAGGCAGGAAGACTCGGGACTGCTCTGCGAGCGGGTGTCCCTTAATTGATATGGTAAACTGCTTGTTCCAGCCGAAGGGGGCGCGGTACGTTTCTATGTCTTTGTCTTTCGCATGCGCCTCCATAGTTTTGACTATTTTCAGGGCTTCTGTGGGCTTTGCCAAATTGCTGCTTAGATGTGCGTAGGGATAGATTAGGATTCGATTTACCTTGAGGTTTTTGAGGAACGCCTGAACTTCGTCTATGGCTTTTTGGGCCACTACGCCGTCGTCGCCCTCTTCTACCGCTGTGAACAAAACAACTATCTCTTCATACCTTACAGGCTTCTTTTCCGCTTCTTCTGCAATCGCAATTTCCTTCCGGATTGGCTTGTATTCGATGAAATTCGAGTGTAACTGTAGTATCCGCATTTGACAATCACCTCATTTATGCGCTGTACCGCCATTTCTCAAGCTGCTTGTCTTTCTTCGTCCTTTTCTTATATTCCTTATAGTGTTCCTTACAGAGGTAAGCACGTTTTTCGCTGCCGACTTTCAAACCAGCAGCCTTAACTTTCACGCCTGAAAGCGAACGAACCGCATCTCGACCACAGCCCGACACGTTGCACTTCACGCCCTTGTCAATTCGTCCCAAAGTAAACGCCTCTTCCAATAGAGTGCACATCATTCCTTAATTTCTTTTTCATAAAGTTCACGCGCTCTCTGATAAATCTGCGTCTTGTCGCCAAAAAACGTCGGGCCCACAGCCTGAACAACAAGCGACGCAACAGCAGTGCCCACGCACGAGCACCAGGGCAAGTCGCCACCGCGAATATATTCCGCCAAGAAGCCGCCGATGAAAGCATCTCCAGCTCCGGTTGGGTCAACAACTTTCTCAGGCTTGTAGGCCGGAATGTTATGAATGGCGTTTTCAACTGAGACTGCAACGCCTTGCGCTCCCAAGGTGACAATGATTATCTTGACGCCTTGATCATGAATCGCCTTTGCGGCAGAGCTAATGTCTGACAGACCAGTCACAGCTTCGATTTCTTTCATGGATGATTTGAAAATGTCAACAATCCCTAGTATGCGTTTATCTGCCAGAGAACCCAGAACAATGTTTCCTCCGTCGCCAAAGTTTCGAATGAGCCCTTGCGGGTCAAGGGACAGAACCTCGGCGCAACCCCGCAGTTTCTCGACTACCTCAAAGGAGATTTCGCCCGCGATCGGCGCAATGTGAATGGCCTTTGTTTTGAGAGAGCCTGGCAAGTCATCAATCGTGATCTGAGGAGCCCTGTTCTTCAAGCGTAAGACACGAGCTGACAGGTCACCGTTGTATTCTAAATCAAAACGCGTAGTTTGCGCGTTCTCAACCTTCGACACTCCGGACAGGTCGATGCCTTCCTGTTCAAGCCACCACCTGTACGCTTCTGGAAAATCGTTGCCAACCTTAGAAATGACAGAGACCCTCACATCCAGTCGTCGGGCAGCAAATGAAACGTAGGCTGAGGAACCGCCTAGGACGACGAAAGGCGTGCTTCTGTCTGGCAGGAAAATGGAGTCTATGCTGAAGTGCCCCACTGAGACAATGTCAAACACCTGCCGCCCTCGCCCCGCTTGAGTATTGTACGAAAGTGAACTTAAAATGAACGGATATGTCTGTTTCGCTTCTTTGTCGTTCCTGCACTAAGCTTTCATCGTCACATGAGAGAACTGTCTTCATGCCCCCTTGCGGGGCGACAGAAAAGAAATCCTCATAGCTGATGCATACTTGCACCTAGACACGCGAAGTTGTAGAGTATAGTCTTTCTTGAAAAAGGTGGTTTTGAAATTTAGTGGAGGTGATATTTGATGTTCAATATCCGCAACATGAGAGTGGAAGATGTGGAAACAGTGGCGCGCACGCTTTCGATGCCGTCTTGTTCAGCCATCCTTGGAGGGTGGATCACGGTTTCCAACTGGTTCAGCAGGACCTATGCGCTTGAGCTAGATTTTTGACTGCAACGTGAGAATCGCTTTGGCGAGGTCTCCTCCGCTGTCTTCTAGAGCCTTTTTTGCCTCTTCAAGGCTTTTGCCAGTTTGGTCTGCTACAAGTCTAGCATCCTCTTCAGGTATGGCTGGCGCCTTCCGCTCTGGAGCTTTCTCCATGATTTTCCCTCCTGTTACCTGAAAGATTTTTTGCCCCTGAACCTCCAGAATTGCAACTTCAGGCTCCTCGATGACTATTTCCTTGCTGCCCGTTTTGATGACTACTTGCTGGACATCCTCAACAGCGTTCATGTTCATTCCCATGCGCTGCATCATACGTCTAGCTTCGCGAGGATTCACACGTCTGTGCATGGAACCACCTTAACATCACTTCATTTGACAATCAGGCTTCATAAACTTAACTTTCTCCCTTGATTCCGCGCCGAACCTTAACCGCGACGCCCTTCTTGAAAGCCGTCATTTCTTCACTTGACAGAACTGCACGCCCAACCGCCAAAACCTCACCCCTCTCATCGCGCACAACAACTTCGTCTTTAGCGCGAACATCATCGTCAACTCTGACAACGTGCGCCGCAAAAACATCGCCCCCATCAGCGATGAATTCGGCAACATCATCTCTCACAGTGACAAAGCACTTCGCTAGAGATGCACTCTGAACAAGCCGCTTTGCGCCTGCAATGCTCAAGGAGAACAAACCGTCTGTAGGACGCATTGTCGCGAGCCTTTCACCAGCCAAGTAGACGTAGCGAATTCTGCCCGTGTTTCTGGAATAGACAATTTTGACATTCTCTGGGAAAAGCTTGACGCCCACTCCTTTTCCAAACTGGTAGTCCGCCACACTTCTGATCCTTCTCAAGGCTTCTTCCACGAGCACGCACCGCGCATAGGCATATTGCCTTTCGACAACTATAAACACAACCACAATAATAAAAACAACCTAGGTGCACAAGCAATTGCGATGCGAAGTCTGCGGACACAAAATCCACGGTAAACCGAACAGAGTCATAATTGAAAAAGCGAAGCTGGAAGTATGCAACGAATGCGCAAAGCTCGGCACGGGTTTCTGGGAAGAGCCGAAGCCAAGAAGTATGGTACCTCCAATCCGAACAGCGCCCACGCCGCTCAGAATTCAGCCAAAGAAGACGCCACAGCCGCCGATGGACACGGCCTTGGAACTCGTCGAAGATTTCAACGTGAAAATAAGGCAGGCAAGAGAAAAGCTCGGACTTTCCCACGAGGATTTGGGCAAGAGAATCAATGAAAAAGTATCCCTTCTCAGAAAAATCGAAACTGGGAAAATGACGCCAGACAACAGACTTGCAGCAATATTGGAACACGCCTTGAAGATCAAACTGATCGCTCCTGCAAAGGAGGAAAAAGTTCCCCAAGCAAAAATGGTCACGGCGGCGAAACGCGAGCTGACCCTCGGAGACTTAATCCAGCTAGAAAAGAAGGACAAGGAGAAGGAGGACTCAGCCGGACGAAAGCCGTCATAGTCCAGCGCCGCCAAGACTTTGAACCTTCAAGCTTGGAAGAACTTAGAAGCCTTGCAGAATCAGCCGGATACACCGTTGTAGGCACACTTGAGCAGGTCAGGGAGCCAGACGCTCGCTACCAGATAGGCGCGGGCAAGGTGGAGGAGCTTGCCAAGCTTGTGAAAGAAACCGAGGCAGAGAAAGTGATTTTCGACAACCCGCTGAAACCCGTTCAATCCTACAACTTGGCAAAAGCCACCAGTGTCGAGGCTATCGACCGGTTTCAGCTCATCTTGGAAATCTTCACGAAAAGAGCCACAACAACCGAGGCGCAAATGCAAATTCAGCTTGCAAGACTACAGTATGACCTAGCACAGGCAAAGGAACGGGTTAGACTAGCAAAAAAGGGAGAGCAACCGGGCTTCATGGGGCTTGGAGCATACGACGTGGATGTGTATTACGAAAGCGTCAAGAGAGAAGTACATGCTATACGCAGAAAACTGAAGAAAATCCGTGGAAAACGAGTTCTGCACCGCGAAAGAAGAGCGGAGCTTGGGTTTTCTTCGATTTCTTTAGCAGGATACACAAAAGCAGGAAAAAGCTCACTGTTCAACGCCTTGACAGACGCCGAAGTTCCAGTTGACACCGCGTTGTTTACGACTCTTTCCACGACGACTAGGCTTGTGGAGATTTCCAGAAAGAAGTTTCTGCTAACCGACACCGTCGGCTTCATAGATCGGCTGCCATTGACGCTGATTGAAGCGTTTCATTCGACGCTTGAAGAAACCATCTACTCAGACCTGATACTGCTCATGGTAGACGTAAGCGAGCCGATGCTTCTCATAGAAAAGAAGCTGACAATCTGTCTGGAAACAATAGAGCGGATAGGAGCATCAGGCGTCCCCATAATAACAGTTATGAACAAGATGGATCTACTGCCGGAAAGGGAAACAAGGCTGAAGTTTGAATATTTGCGGGAAAAGGCGCCGAACCCGATGCTGATATCGGCACTGTACAAAACCAACATTGACCTGCTGAAACAACAAATATTGAGTATGCTGAGAAACTACGTTCAAGCGTCGATTAGCTTGCCCGCAACGAAGGAAACCATGCCGTTCATCTCATGGATTTTTAAAACCGCAGATGTCCGCACAATAAAATACGTGGAAGATTCTGCCAACATCGTTTTCGAGGCAAGCCCAGCTTTCGCTGAGAAAGTGAGAAAGCGAGTTGAAGAATTCAACGGAAAATTCGAAAAGATAGACATTGGAAGCTAGGGAGAAGGAGAATGGTCAAAGCTGTGGTGTTAAGGTGGGGTCACAGACCGCAAAGAGATGTCAGGCTCACGACGCACGTCGCCCTCATAGCACGGGCTTTCGGAGCTGAAGGAATAATACTCTCAGACACTGAGGACAAAAAAATCAAGGAAACAGTTGACAAGATTACGAGGAATTGGGGAGGCCCGTTCTTCTTTGAGATGGGGACCCCTTGGAAGAAGTCCGTGAGAGATTGGAAAGCCAAAGGCGGAACCGTTGTCCACTTAACAGCTTATGGCGAGAACATTCAAACCAGCAACGTGCTAAGCAGAATCAAGAAAATTGGGAAAGACGTTTTGGTCATTGTTGGAAGCCAAAAAGTCCCAGGCGAGTTCTTCTCAGAAGATGTCTCGGACTTTAACGTGGCGATAGGGAATCAGCCTCACTCCGAATGTGCAAGTTTAGCCGTTTTTCTCGACCGTTTTTGGGAGGGAAAGAAACTGACCGAAAACTTTGAAAACGCCAAGATAAGAATTGTTCCGAGTGAGAGAGGCAAAAAGACCGAGACCAGCCGTCGGTTCTGACTTAGAATCTGTAAAGAGATTTAAATTAAAGATTACAAATATATAATATAGAGAAACGTGTCCAGTAGGAAAGCAAAAAGGGTTACCATGTTATCGAACATAGACGATGCAACACTGTTGAAAGTAGCAGGGGCTTTAGGCGAGGAAGAAGCTGTCAAGTTAATTGAAATTCTCAAGAATTCAGAGGAAATCACAGATGATGAAATAGCCAACAAGACAGGTATAAGGCTGAACTCGGTGCGGAAAATCCTGTACAAGCTTTACGACCATTCTCTTGTAAGTCTTCGGAGAACCCGCGACCCAAAAACGGGGTGGTTCATATTCCACTGGAGACTGCAGCCAGACCAGCTTGAAGGGTTCATCCTAAGCCAGAAACGCCGGGTTCTCGAAAAACTCGATGTGCGACTGGAATACGAGAAAAACCATGACTTCTACTATTGCTACACGCCCGGCTGCAAACGAGTTCCATTCGAAGAGGCGGTGGAGCTTGTCTTCCGATGCCCAACATGTGGTAAACCGCTCATGCACTACGACAACAACAAAATCCTTGGAGCATTGTCCAAGAGAGTGGACATATTAAGGAAGGAGCTTGGTGAGTGAAAAGCTTCCATCGAGAGAGCAAGCGTTACAGTTTCTCCGCCAAAACGGATGCCAGACGAATGTTTTGAAGCATTGTGAAGCAGTCGCTGAACTGGCTGTTGAGATGGCGGAAGCCGCCAAGGAAAAAGGGTTGAATGTAAACCTGCAGCTTGTGGAGATAGGAGCTCTCTTACATGACATTGGACGCTCAAAAACGCACAGCGTCCACCACGCAGTAATAGGCGCGCAAATCGCAAGATCACTGGGCCTGCCGGAACCAGTTGTGTCAATAATAAAGAGGCATGTGGGCGGCGGGATAACGTCGAGAGAAGCAAGAAAATTGGGATGGCCAAGAGACACTTACGTTCCACAGACTCTTGAAGAAAAAATCGTTTCATACGCAGACAAGCTCATCGAAGGCTCGCATCGAGTGCCAATAGGAAAAACTATACAGCATCTCTCAAAGGAGTTGCCGCCTCCCGCAATTGAAAGAATGCGAAGATTGCACATGGAAATGTTAACTCTCATCGGTGACTGTGAATGCCTACCGTAACGCTAACCACGAAAATCCACAGCAACTCTCAGCTGGGATTTGCTGACAAGTTTTTGAAGCATAAGATCGAAGGATTGAAGGTTGAAACCAAACGAATCGAAGTCGCCCCGCGGGGCTGGATCAAGCTGCAGATTTCAGGCGAAGAGGAAAATGTGGCTTTGCACTATCTGGCTGAAGAAATAGGTCTGTGCCCAGAGCGTCTGGAAAATGTGGACAAATTCTCAACAATGGAAGGGCGCATCACGAATTTGAACCGAAGCAAGGAACAACTCTATGTGGATGTTGGAGTCTACTCGCCAGACATTGTTGACGCTGCGATTCCGCTTTACAGTCTGCAGGCTCAACTTGCTGACGGAAGGAAGATTGCGCTCAAGAAGTGTGGGGAGCTTTTTGGTTTCTGTGAGGATTTGCCGTTAACCATAAAAGTCTCAGGCGTGGACAGCGAGAAGAAACGTATAGAAGCCGAATTGTCAGAAAGGCAAGTCACACGATATGCGGGGTGGGTGAAATCCTTGCTGGATAGACTGATAGTTTTAGGCGTGCCCCAGTTTGAGGTCAGATCGGCCTTGGAAAGGGCAGGATTCGCCCGCGATATGGTCGAAATCGAAACCTTGGGATTGTTCGAGTGTGCGGTCGTATGCAAGCTTGGAACCGAAGCAACAGGATTGATACCAAGAATCGGCAGGAGACTACGGAACGCAGTTTTCAGCGTCTTCAGCCCCAGAAGAATCCGCACATTCTTTGGTGACTCTTCATTCTTCTAAACATTCTCGCCAGTTATGCAACCTCGCGGAGCCAGACGACCGCTCATCGCTAATTCCTTGTAACCAAGTAGACTCCTGACAAGATGAGAAGACCTCCCATGACAATAGGCAAGTTCAGGCTTTCGCCGACAAACGCTACCGCGAATATTACTGTGACCAGCGGCTCTGCAAAAAGGAACGTGCTTGTCACAGCCCCGCCTGCCCTTTTCAGCACGTAGAACCACGTATAGTATCCTAGCAATGAGCAGGTGAACGACAGGTAGAGAATTGCCAGCCACTCATACAGGTTCATCGAAAGTATTGTATAGAACGAGTTTTCAGCCAGCGAAAAAGGAACAAGGCATAAGCCGCCAAGCACGTTCACATATGCTACGACGAGAAAAGGATCATACTTCTCCATTATCTTTCTCCCAATGAGGGTGTAGGTTGCCCACAGAAGCGGGGTCAAGAGCAGAATCAAACTTCCGAAAAGAAAATCCCCGTTGCCCTGCACGCCCGGCGTGCCACCTGCAACAACCACGAATGTTCCGACAGCCGCAATTCCGATTCCAAGAATCTGCCTCTTCACAAGTCGTTCCTTGAATATTCTGGCTGACAGAACTGCAATCAGAATTGGAGATAGAAGGCACACGACAATTGCGGCGATTGAAGCGCTTGCCATCTGTATGCCAGTGTACTGGATAATGAAAAAGAAGGTGATGCCTGTGAAAGCCAGAACCAGCAATGTCGGCAAATCCCTTCTCTCGACCAGAACCTTGAAGTTTCGTCTTCTACTCTTGGCCAAGAGAAGGACTACGAGGAAAAGCACGCCCGCGGTTAGAAACCTGAAAGTAGCCACTGCAACTGGAGTCAAGCCTTCCCGCATCGCTTCCTTAACGACAACGAAGGAACTGCCCCAAAAAACAATCAAACACGACATCAAGAAAGCGTTGACCCTGCTAATCGCCCTGCCACCCATCTCTTTACTTCCTTCCACAACCTTGAAATTCGACTCTTCAACGCTAGACAGAAACTATTGCAGCATATTAAATTGTAGTATCCCACGACCGGAAGTCAATGCTTCGTTCAATCTATATAAGGGGGTAGGAGGCTCATAGAGAGCAGCGCTTCTTCAGGCATTCATCTTCCTGCATAGAACGAGGGGTTGTGGTGGGCCAGGCCGGACTGATACTCAAAGGGGTTCAAGTCACCAATATCCGTAAACGGTTAAATATGTATTATTGTGTTTTGTATACGACAATCGAATTGAAGAGGAAAAGAGCCCTCAAGTTCTAATAGTCGTTGAAAGTGTACTTTGTGGAGAGCAGCCTAGATAGCTGGCGTATCGTTTAGGGAGATGATCATATAGCTAAAGCCGAGAAGATGTCTGTGCACCTTTCAGCTGATGATGTAGACGAAGCATGGAGAACAGCTTGGGAGGCGCAGTAAACCCAAATATGTTTTGAACGCTACATCGATTATCTACTTCTCCAAGGTAACTGGGCGATTTAGTAAGAGTAGTCAAAAAATATATATTTTTGTCCAGTCTTACTAAAGTTATGGGCTGGAAAGATAAGGCGCTGAAAATTCTAAAGGAAAGCTTCAGTAACGACGGTTTTCATGCTGAAGAAGCTGTTGATCTACTGAAGCGGAAATTGGGCTACAAGCCAGGTACAACCTACAGGCTCCTTAAAGACCTCTCCGACTCTGGCAAGCTGATGAAGGTCGGTTACGGCATCTACAGCACTGGAGTGCCTAAAGAAGGATGGATAGTTTCGCCATCCCTCCCATCGACTATGGAGAGGGCTAGGGAACCCCTTCTGAATGCGGGAGTTGAGTTCATGATAACCGGCCCCTCTGTCTTAGTCGGATATATGCACTTGCTTCCGAGGCGGATGATCCATTTAATATACACTTTAAAGGGTTCAGGAGAGCATATTGCCGAAGTTCTCGGTGCGGAGTTTGAGGTGTTAGTGAACCCTACTGAAGAGGAAGTCAACGTCGCACTTAACATCGCTGAAAAGGATCTAGTGGTCGTTAGAGAATTCTCCAATCTTTCAGGAGGAAGGAATGGTGTGGCATCGGTAGAGAGGGCATTAGTTGACCTTTACTTTGAGAGCAGTCGCCGCCGGATTCCCTTCCCAATAGATGAAGCGGGAAGGGTCATCCTCTCAGCCCTCAGGAATGCGAAGATCGACTTCGCTAAGCTGAACAAATCCGCCTCAAGGAGAGGTGTAGACGAGGAGTTGAGGGCTGTAATGAAGGCAGCTGACATTAATGTTCCAGATACTATGACCAAGAATATCAAGATAAACAGGTATGTGGAATCCATCCTTAGCGCCCTTAGAAGAGGAATTTAACATGAGCGAACTCGATGCCCTGCTAATTCATGGTTCTCAGGCATTCTCAAAAGAGGAACTTTCTAGACGGGCAAAGAAATACGGGTTCTCTCAACCTCAAATTCTGGAACTGTTTGCATGGGACTACGAGCTGACGGCTCAACTGCAAACGCTTTCAGACGATCTGGTCTTGAAGGGTGGAACTGCTGCCCAGCTCTACTTACCAACCGAAGCCCAAAGGGGGAGTGTCGACATCGACCTAACAACCCACCTTGACGAAGACGAACTTACTCAACTCATCAGCAAGATGCCACGGAAGTTTGGAGCTTTCACACCTCTATTCCAGTTCAAGAAGTACCTACCTAAGGCTCCAAAGGCAAACGTGCCTATGACCACTTATGATGTGCTTCTTCCAAGCGCTTTCCAAGAAAACTGTAGCGTAAAGGTGGACATTCTAACCAGTCGCCTATCGTTGCCAACCGTGGAGATGAGCGACATAGAAACCTTTGCAATAAAAGTCTCAAAGGCGAAGATTGTCAGCCTCGGCACACTTATCGGCGACAAGCTCCTCACACTAGCCAAAGAAACCATAGGAATAGTGAGTGAGGAGGACTATCCGAAACAAATCTACGATATCGAAATGTTAACTTTCAAACGTGGAAAGCTGACAAACGACGTTATCGATCGCGTGGCAGAGGCCATAGAAAAGATTGTTTTAGAGGAAGCAAGGTTCAGGAGAATCGAAACCTCACCAACAGAAGTGTTGAAGGATGTAGAGAAGACCATGGAGCGCTACTCACTGGTAGACTTAGCCGTCGGCAACCCATCGGCCAAGAGAAACATCAATAACTTCCAGCAATTCTACGTGAACAGAAGGGAGATGCCGACAAGGCTTTACGAGTGGAGCTCTAGGGCGCTTAGAATCAAGTTCCTCGTCACGCTAATGCAGTCCCATCTCTCGGGTAAGATTGAAGCCAGCCAAGTGGTTCAATCAATCCTTAGAAGCCGAGAGATCTCTTCAAGAATAAAAGAAGTCCGTAGGGAAAATGTGGCAAAACTTCGTGGGCAACTGTTAGCCCAAGCCGAGGGTCACATACCCTCCTTCAAAGAATTGATGGGTAAACCCTTAGAAAGGGTCTTCTGGCAGATCCTCACTCCAGACAACATAGACAGAATAGCCGAATTTTTGGGAAACTAATTCGTCTATACTGAAGCTTACATTCAGTTTTTAGGCAGAATAGGCGAAAGCTCCTTTACAAAGTCAATGGACTTGAACCCAAAAGATGGTGGGCTGGACCGGACTTGAACCGGCGACCTTTGGCTCGTAAAGCCAATGTCCTAACCAAGCTAGACGACCAGCCCCCTGAACTAGTATACTCTTTCTCTTGTTTTTTACTTTCTCTTCCAGTATTTGGCTACTTGGTCTTTTTCACTGTAGCGGATGAATTCAAAGCCTGCTTCGATTAATTTGTTTTCCTCTTCTAGGTTGGTGGCGTGGGCTATGTGCCATTCGTCACTTTCAAAGTTTAGGAGTCGAATGTAGAAGACGGTCTTTTCAAGTTTCTTGTGGTCTAGCAGTTGGTGGGCGTGTTTTATGTTCCTGACTCGGTAACATCCCGTGGTTGCTTTCTAATGACGCAAAGTATGCAGGTGGGTCTGTTTCAACTGAGGTTTCGCGCGCTGGCTTGTTGAGACTGTGTGAAAAGTCAAATCGAGCTGAAGAAATTGCGTCTTGTATGCATAGAATACGTGTTAAAGTCCAACTTCGTAAACATAAAACAAGCAATTTTCCAAAACTGAGCCGAGTTTTCACACAGTCTCTGTCCCTAAAATGGTCAAAAATGATGTTTATTCTTCTTTTGCCGTTTTGTGCCCAATTTGGTCTTCTTTGATGGGCAAATCTTTGCTGCGTTGAAAGATGGCAGTCACGGGTTTCCAACAAACCCTGAAGGAAGTAGCGTTTTCCCATGACATGCTGAGGCTGCACCTAGCCCGCTTGGAACGTCAAGGCACGCAAGAGGACCAAAAACAGATGTAAACCCCAGAACTGCTCCCAAATCCGAAAATAAGAATAATGACCATTTTTAACCAATTTCGGGACAAGGCAGCGCGCTTATTTTTTGATTATCCGGGGTCCCGGCTCCTTTATTCTAACGAGTATCAGCGTCGCCAACGCAAAGATTGGTGTCGAAGCGATGAAGGGAGACAGTGGACCAAGAGTTTCAAACAAGTATCCTCCTACTATTTGAGCTGGGACCGCAGTGATGAGCGAGAGCACGCTGAACATGGCCATTATCCTTCCTCGTATCTCTTGCGGTGAGAGATTTGCCTGAAGCGCCGTTAGCGATGGCCCCAGTAAAGCGCCACTCGCTCCACCAATCGCAGTCCACGTCACAAAGTCGTCTGTTCCTTTAGCCCTTACAAATATGAGCTGATTCACTGGAATTGAAAGTGAAGCGTAAACAGCGCTTTTCCTAAGACCGACTCTTTCGATTATTCTGGCCGCAGGCAGCAAAAGCAACACGCTGATTAGTCCCGCAACGTTCGTCAGAAGACCATAAACTGCTGGGGGCAACGACACGACGTTAACTAGGTAGATCGACGTGTAGGGCACTGTCATGGCCGTTCCAGCACTAGCTAAAACAGCGTAGATTAGAAGTTTTCTCGCTTCGTCCGTGGCGTTTCGCAGAACGAACAAATTGTCCGTGAAGAAGTCGGAAACAAGACTACGAATCCGCTTCTTCTCTTTTCCCTTGACTCCCACGTAGGTCTCCTTGAGCTTGAAAGCTCTATATGAGACCCCAATGACGCCGAAGAGTCCACTGAAGAAAAAGGCAATTCGCAGCCCCTCGAGTGTTCCAAAAGTTTGCATCAGCGTTCCTCCAACATATGGAAAGAAAATCGAGGGCAAGGATGTGATGAGCGTGAAGGAAACTAGGCCTCTTGCCCTAAGATCCGGCTCCATCGAATCAGTCAGGGTCGCATTGAACGCTGGACCATAAATGCCTGAAATCGCCCCA
>Ga0315268_10001580_pt1 | contig 26203 bp, 22 predicted proteins | sample C1_top_MG_FD_204535 | JGI IMG/M metagenome (GOLD analysis project Ga0315268, IMG submission 204535) | Sediment microbial communities from Yellowstone Lake, YNP, Wyoming, USA - C1_top | ecosystem: Environmental > Aquatic > Freshwater > Lake > Sediment | place: USA: Wyoming | collected 2017-08-01
CAGTAAAATGATCCCGTGAATGGCGTTCGTGCCGGACATCAGCGGCGTGTGCAGCATCGAAGGCACTTTGGAGATCAGTTCGAAGCCCAGAAAGATGGCCAGAACAAATACGAAGAAGGTCAGGATTTCAACGCTCATAAATTCAGTTGGTCTTGGCCGGCGCCAGCTTCTCGTTGACGATCTTGCCGCCGTGCGTGACGAGGCAGCCTTTGATGATTTCGTCGTCGAGCTTGAGGACAAACTGTTTCGCCGTCTTGTCCCAGAATTCTTCGACCAGGCCCGTCAGATTGGCTGAATAGACCTGACTGGCGTGAACCGGCACGCGCCCCGGCAGATTGGCCAGCGCCACGATTTTCACGCCCTTGCGGTCGGTCACCTGGTCATAAACCGCGCCCTCGACGTTGCCGCCGGTTTCGATCGCCAGGTCCACCACCACGCTGCCCGGCTTCATCGCATCGAGCATTTCCGCCGTGACGAGAATCGGTGCGCGACGCCCGAAGACCTGCGCGGCGGCGATGACCACGTCGGAATCGGCACAGACTTTCTTCATCGCGTCGCGCTGTTGCTTGATTTGTTCCTCGGTCAACGCCTTGGCATAACCGTCCTTGGTCTGGCCGGTTTCGCCGACGTCAATCTTCACGAACCGCGCGCCCAGCGACTTGATCTGTTCCTCCACGACAGCCCGCGTGTCATAGGCATCCACCTTTGCGCCGAGCCGGCGCGCCGTGGCGATGGCTTGCAAACCCGCGACGCCTGCGCCGATGATGAAAACCTTCGCCGGCTGAATCGTGCCCGCCGGGGTGGTCATCATGGGGAAAATCTTCCGCGAATGTTGTGCCGCGAGAAGCACGGCCACGTAACCGCCCAGGTTCGCCTGCGACGACAGCACGTCCATTTTCTGCGCGCGGGTCGTGCGGGGAACCAACTCCATGCTGATGGCGCTGACGTTGCGTTCGGCCAGTTTCTGGATCAAATCCTTCTCGTTGAACGGATCCAGCAGACTCGCATGAACGCTGCCGGCCTTGAGCAATGAGATTTCCTCGACGGGCGGCTTGCGCACGCGCAAAACCATTTCCGCCGAGTTCAGCAGCGCCTTGCGATCCTGTGTCACGGTTGCACCGGCAGTCGTGTAAGCGGCATCGGCATGGCCGCTGGCCAAGCCGAGGCCGGCCTCAACCTCCACCTGCGCGCCGAGTTTGACGAGCTTGACGACGCTTTCGGGGGTCAACGGCGTCCTCGTTTCGCCCGGATGTGTTTCCCTAGGAACAGCAATTCTCATTTTTCAGAAAAAGTGTCGCAAAAAATATCATAGACAACCTGCCACGCAACGGAAAATGTTGGGGTTTCGCCGAGCCGACTCAGGATAAATGTTACCGAGGCTAGACGATGGCCGTGGAAACGGCATTGTGAGTCTTGCGGCGGCGTTCGAAACCGTGGACGGCCAGTGTGCTCGCCTGCGGACATTCAAACGTTTAGACATCGAACCGGTTTCTTTCCGCGAGCGCTGTCTTGAGGGCATCTTTCACCGCGTCCAGGCGGGCGGGCAGTTCAATCGGCTGGTTCGCGTGGCGGCACGGAAATCCCAGTTCCTTCTGGTGATACTGAACCTTCATCTCGACAAACTTCAGGCCGTGCGCGGTCGAAATCACGACCACGCGCTCGGACTTGTCAATCTTCCCCGCCTTCAGCAGCTTGATCAACACCGCCAGCGCCACGCCGGTGTGCGGACAATTGAACATCCCGGTGCGATCGCCCAGCGCCGCGGCATCGGCCAGCTCCTCCTCGGTGGCCTGCTCCACGATGCCGTTGAACTGTTTCAGCGTGCGAACCGCTTTGGCGAAGCTGACGGGGTTGCCAATCTGAATGGCGCTGGCCAGGGTCTTCTGCGCTTGCATCGGTTCGAAGCCATCGAAGTTGCGGAGGTAGGCGCGATAGAGCGGGTTGGCCCGCTCAGCCTGCGCGACCACAATGCGCGGCAGCTTCGCAATCAGGCCGAGTTCCTTCATCATCATCAGACCCTTGCCGAGCGCGGACACGTTGCCCAGGTTGCCGCCGGGAATAATGATGACATCCGGCGCCGTCCAGTCGAACTGCTGCGCGATTTCGATGCCGACCGTCTGCTGGCCTTCCACGCGCAGGGAATTCATCGAGTTGGCCAGATAGAGCGTTTCGTCTTTCGTGATTTCCTGCACCAGCCGCATGCACCCGTCAAAATCCGTGTCCAGATATAGCACGAGCGCGCCGTTGGAAATGGGTTGGACCAGTTGGGCGCTGGAGATTTTGCCGCGCGGCAGGAGCACGATGGACTGGATGCCCGCCGCCGCGCAATACGTCGCCAGCGCGGCGGAGGTATCGCCCGTCGAAGCGCAGGCGACCGCCTTGATGGGCGCACCCTCGGAGATCATCTGCTTGACCTGCGAGACGAGCACCGTCATGCCCAGGTCCTTGAACGAACCGCTGTGGGTGTTGCCGCAAAGTTTGAGCCACAGGTCGTCCACGCCCACGATCTTCCCGAAGCGCTCGGCCCAGAAAAGATTCGTGCTGCCTTCGTAGAGTGAGACGATGTTGTCGTCTTTGATTTCGGGGAGAATCCATTCCTTCTTGCCCCAGACGCCGGAGCCGTAGGGCCACTGATTGCTCTTGTAGCGGTCCTCGAAAAGCTTCATCCACTCCTTGGCACCGCGGCGGGCGAGGGCCTTGAAGTCGTGCTGCACCTCAAGGAGCGAACCGCAGCGCGTGCACTGATAGACGATGGAGTTCAGCGGATAGGTGGCGCCGCATTGCGGATTGATACACTGAAACCAGGCTCGGTATGGCATTTTTCAAGTTTCCTATGCCGCCGATGCCAGCTTCTGAATGCTTGCGCCCATGGCAGCACACTTTGTCCGGGAGGAAGAATGACAGCCAGACGGTTCTTTTCAAGGAAAGAGCGAAAACCTCTGAGTGCCTGTTTGAAAACTCCAGTTGGTAACACGGAGCTGGGAAGCTCCGTAAACCCGCGGGCAAGGATGCCCGCGCTACGACGTGGCGCAGGCATCCTGCCTGCGGGTTCGGGCGGCATCCTTGCCGCCAGTTTCGAGTTTTCAAACAGGCTCTGAGAGAGGGAGGAGGCGCTTTTCGTGTTGTCAGTTCCACTGGTGACGTTTGATACTCCGCGCATGATGACCAGATTACGATCCTCGGCTTTAATCGCCGTCCTTCTGCTCGCCTTCGCCGGCGCAGCCCTCGCCAAAGATTGCGCCGTTTACAAGGGCCTGCGCGGTCCGGGCAAAGGCAAGCACATCGTCTTCCTGAGCGGCGACGAAGAGTATCGCTCCGAGGAAGCGCTGCCGATGCTGGCGAAGATTCTCGCTTTTCGCCATGGGTTCAAATGCACCGTGCTGTTTTCCATCAATCCCACCAACGGCACGATTGACCCGCTCATCCTGAACAACATTCCCGGCATGGAGGCGCTGGACTCGGCGGATTTGTGCGTGATGCTGCTGCGCTTCCGCGAATTGCCGGATGCGCAGATGAAACATTTCGTGGATTATCTGAATCGCGGCCAGCCCATCATCGCCCTGCGCACGAGCACGCACGCGTTCGCCTACAAGCAAAACACGAAGAGTCTTTACGCGCAGTTCGACTGGCAGAACAAGGAATGGCCCGGCGGCTTTGGCCAGCAGGTTCTCGGCGAAACGTGGGTGAACCACCACGGCAACCACGGCAAGGAGAGCACGCGCGGAGACATCAACGACGCGTTCAGATCCCACCCCATCCTGCGCGGCGCAACGGACATTTGGGGGCCGACCGACGTTTACACCGTGGCGCATCTGCCGAAGGACGCCCAGGTGCTCGTGTGGGGAGAAGTGCTCAGCGGCATGAACCCCACCGACCGACCGGTCGCAGGCCCGAAAAACGACCCCATGATGCCGCTCGTCTGGCTGCGCGATTACACCGGCGAGAAAGGCAAGACCTCGCAGATCGTCACCACGACCATGGGCGCGGCGGTGGATTTGGAAAGCGAGGGGTTGCGCCGGTTGATTGTGAACGCCTGCTACTGGGCCGTGGGCCGCGAGAAAAAAATTCCCGTGAATGCCAACGTGGACTATGTGGGTGAATACAAACCGAGTTGGTTCGGCTTTGGCAAGTTCAAGCCCGGCTTGAAGCCGGAGGATTTGGAGTTGATGCAATGAAGTCACCGATTTGCAGTCTTTGTCCGGCAAAGTTCCGGGTTCATTTCAGCGGCATAAGTATGCTGGACGGTTTTTTACGTCCAGAATACACTTCCAACGCTGAAACGAGATAGTCCGCAAAGGCTGCGGTCTAATTTAGTATGGCTAGATGTTAGGCATCATGGCGTCGAGAATTCCAATAAGCATCGTTGGAGCTTTGGCTCTGGTCATGTGTTTTGCCTCCATGCAAGACGTGCCTCGCAATCCATTGATTAAGAATCCAGCACCGACGATGACGATTTTATGGGTGGCCATCGCATTGATTGTTCTCGCCAGCGCGGTGGCGTTGTTCAGCGGTTCGAGGAAGGCGGCATACGCAGCATTGGTTGCGAGTGGGTTCGGAATTCTATTTTCTGTTCTTGTAGCATGTGTGTGACGCCTAATACGGAGATAGACTGCAAATCCCGCACCCGGATTTAATTCCAAGCGCAATCCGCCCGTCGTTTCGCCTCGCCCGTCTCAATACTCCCGTTTTGTTACGATTCCCGGTTGCGGTACGGGGTATCTGCCATTCGCATCAGCGATTAACGGGGCGGGCGAATCCGCCGTGAGCTTGTCTAGGCCCGGTGACATTTCGTGCTCGCAGTTTAGCATGTCCTCGAGCGTGATTTCCTGGCCGGTGTGCGCGGCCATGCGGCCCATGGACGTCACGAGGCTGGCTTCGACGCCGCGTTTGACTTCGTTATACGGTTTGTCGTTGCGGATGGCGTCAATCAGGTCGTTCCATTCGTTTTGATAGGGATCCCGCTCGTCTTCGTTGACCTTGGATTCCCAAAGCCGGTCGGCGCTTTTTGGACTCTGGCCTTTGTAAATGCTCGAGGGCATTCCGCAATCGCCGCTCTTGGAAGCGATCGCGCTGCCTTTGGTGCCGTGGAGGTAACTCGAGTAGATGTCGTTGCAGCCCGTGATGCAGCGCCCGTCGAAATTGAACTTGGTGCCGTCGGCATAGGTGTATTCCACCGCGTAGGTGTCGAAATTCTGGTCCACGTAGGTGACGCCTTCGGGACTCTGACGATAATGGCGCCCCCCCAGCGCTTGCGCCTTGACGGGCCACTCGTTCTTCATCCAGCCGAGGTGATCAATGACGTGGATGTAGAAGTCACTGAAGTTGCCGCCACTGGCCCAGAGGAAACTGTGGAAGCGCTGGATTTGGTAGAGCAGTTCGTTGGCATCGGCCGGCTTGGGCAGCGAGGAAAAGAATCCGACCGGCCCGTGCATCCGATAACCGCGTTCCAGGATAATCTCGCCGATGGCACCGTCGTGAATTCGTTTGGCCAGTTCCTGCAGCGCGCGGCTGTGACGGGACATCAGGCCAACTCCTACCTTGAGATTCTTGCCAGTCGCCTCTTCAGCAAGTTTGAGCATCCGTCTGCTGGTCGGGCCGTCCACGGTAACGGGTTTCTCCATGAAAACATTCAGCTTCTTCTCAATCGCGTAGGTGAAATGCACCCAACGGAACGCCGGCGGAGTCGTCAAAATCACGATGTCGCCGGGCCGCAGGCAATCCATCGCCTTCTTATACGCATCGAACCCGATGAACTGCTGATCGGCCGGCACGTTCACTTTGTCTGGATGCTTTCCCTTGATCGTTGCGTAGCTCTTATTGAGTCTTTCGGGGAACACATCCGCCATCGCCACGAGTTTGAGGTGACCGTCCTTGGCTGACAGTGCGTTTCCCACTGCGCCCGTGCCGCGCCCGCCACAGCCGACAAAGGCCAGGCGCAGGGTGTTGTCTTCGCCCGGATGTACGGCCGGAGGATTGTCCGCGGCCTGCGCCGTGGCGTAACCGGAAAGGATGGGCAGGACGGCCGAAGAGGCCGCGGCCAGCTTGCCAGTGTGTTTCAGAAATTCCCGACGTGAAGTTAGATTGGAATTGATTTCGTTCATGAGCGTATCCTTCGCTTCGTCGCCGATTGTGTCAATACTGGAAGTCGTACCAACCGCTTTCGGCAATTCGAGCGGGCGCTCTCACGCGAACCAGCATTCAAGGTTCTGCCGAACAAATTCATCATCATTCAGGTGCGGGTAGGCGCGCCAAACGCGATCAATTTCTTCGCGCTGCCCGGGCGATAGTTTTTCATTCGGGTTCAGGCACAGCGTGTTCGCCATCAAACCCTGCCGCCGCAGCACTTCGTGGATGCCTGCGATGCAACCCGCGAAGCCGTTGGCGGCATCGAAGAACGCAGCGTTGCAATCAGTGACTTGCGCGGCCAGCGTCAACAGCCGCGCTGGCACTTTCTCGTTCGCCCAGGTCGCCTTGCACTCGTCGAGCAACTTCACCGCGGCTTGCGTCCAGCAAGCCCAGTGTCCGAGTAAACCGCCGACGATGCGCAACCGCACTTCGCCAGTCGGGGTCGGCGCGGCGAATTCCGTCAGCAAATCGGTCACGATTGCATCGTCGTTGCCCGTGTAGAGCGCAATCTCTTCGGCGCGTCCCGCGTCCGCGACGGCCCGCACGACGTCCAGGGTTTGATAGCGGTTGAACGGCGCAATTTTGATGGCGACGACATTAGGAATCTCGGCAAACCGCCGCCAGAAGTTGAACGACAGGACGCGCCCGCCAATCGCCGGTTGAAGGTAAAAACCCATCAACGGGATTTCGCACGCGACTGTTCGAGCATGTTCTAGTAGCGCTTCATCTCCCGCTTCGCGTAGCGCCGATAGCGAGAGCAACCCGGCGTGGTAGCCGGCCTCGCGCGCAAACTGCGCCTCGGCCACAGCCTGCGCGGTCGGGCCGCAAATCCCGGCGATGCGGATTGTCTGCCGGCCGCTTGCTTTGTCGCACGCAGCGATTGTTTCCGCAGCGAGTTTCAGGACCGGTTGGAAAAGCCCGAACTTCGGTTCGCGGATTTCAAATTGCGTGGTGTGCACGCCCACGGCTACTCCGCCGGCGCCGGCGGCGTGGTAGTAGCGCGTGAGCGCGCGTTGGCGACGCTCGTCGAGGTGGCGTTGTGCAGTCAAGGCGAGCGGGTGTGCCGGAATGACCAGCCCGGCGCGGAACTTTTCCAGGACCCAAACCGGCGGCAGTGGGTAGTCGGCCATCAATACCTCCCATCGCGCACGTCAAAGTGCGTCGGCTTGCCTAGGCTGCGCCCGCCATGTTTCACCCAGTCGGCTGTCCAGCGGATCATGGCCTCCAGCGGCGTTGGCGGCTTTCCGAGTTGCGCGCGCAGCTTTGTGGTGTTGCCCAGCAAGGCGGTTTCGCTTTCGGTACCGGAAAACTGCGCGCGTTTTTCCATCAGTTCGCCAAGACGCGTGGCAACCTTGCGCGCGGAGAAGACTTCCGAACTGGTGAGGTTGTAGGCGGCAGGAGGCAAACTCGTCAGGGCCAGTGAGCGAATCGCCATCTCGTTCGCATCGCCCTGCCAGATGCAGTTGAAATGTCCGTTGGCCAGATCAATCGGCTTGCCGGCCCAAACTTTGTCCGCCAAGTCGCGCAGCACGCCGTAGCGCAATTCGACCGCATAGAACAGGCGGAGCAACACGATGCGCGTCCCGTTTCGGTTGGAGTAGAATTCGAAGATGCGTTCGCGGCCCACGGTGGCATTGGCGTATTCGCCGAGCGGTGTGAGCGCGTCGGATTCCACCGAACCGCCGCGCGCGACGGGCGAGTGCGGATACACATTGCCAGTCGAAAGCGCAACGATGCGAGCCTGTGCGTAACGCTCGGCCACCCGCGCGGGCACGAGCGTGTTGGCGGCCCAAGTGAGCGCGGGGCTTTGGGTCGTGCCGAATTTGTGGCCGACCAGAAACAGCACGTCCCCGGCGGGCGGCAATTTCCGCGCGGCCTCGGCGTCGTATAAATCGCAACTTTGAGTTTGGACGCCGCGTTCTTCGAGCCAGCGACGGGCAGTCGCGTCAGAGAATCGGCTGACCGCGACCACATCAAGCTTGTGACCGGCAGCCTCGGCGGCGCGGCGCGCGAGGACGGTCAGGGTCGGCCCCATTTTCCCACCCGCGCCGAGAATCACCAGCGGACTGCGCACGGACTTGATGAAGCGGACCAGTTCGGCGCGGGGTCGCGTGAGCAGGTCATCGAGCACCCCTTCGGTTGCGATGACTTCCGGGAGGTCGGATGAGGCAACGGTTTGCATGTGCATTCACACGATGCCGACCGGGGCGTCAGCCGCAATCTCTTTTTCGCAGCGCAATGCGGGATTGGCGAGTGACAACTTACGCGCAGCCTCCGGTGACGTGGCATCGTCCATGGTTGTGTCAGGACAAAGCGGGCTGGCAGTGCAATGAATTCTTGTTGAACTGGGTCAATTGAGTTTCCCTGTGGCATCATCATTCGATGCAACCGGATCGTTTTTGGCTGACGCTGTGCGCGTGCCTGGCAGCGGGAGCTGGCCATTCCCGCGCGCTGGCCGCCGATCAACCGCAGTGGGGACAAGCGTGGTCGCGCAACATGGTTTCGGCAGAGAAGGGACTGCCCGATTCGTTCGACCCGAAAACGGGCTGGAACATCAGGTGGGTGGCGAAACTCGGGACCCAATCCTATTCCACACCGGTCGTTGCGGGTGGTCGCGTTTACATTGGCACGAACAACGGCGAGCCGCGGGATCCAAAGCATCAGGGCGACCGCGGCGTGTTGATGTGTTTCGAGGAGAAGACCGGAAACTTCCTCTGGCAACTCGTCGTGCCCAAACGCGAGGAAGATCCTTATTTCGACTGGCCAATGACTGGCATGTCGTCGCCCGCCACCGTCGAGGGCAACCCCGCCGAGGGCAGCGGGGCGGGCCGCGTCTATCTCGTCAGCAACCGCGGCGAAGTGCTGTGTCTTGACGCGCGCGGCATGGCCGACGGGAACGACGGACCGTTCCTCGACGAAGCCGCGCACATGACGCCGCCCACCAATTCCGGCGCGCTGCCCAAGTACGTCATCGGCGCGGAGATTTCGCCTGAGCCATTGCGCCCGCCCGCCGATGGCAAGCTGCTCGAGCCTGGCCCGACCGATGCAGACATTCTCTGGGTTTTTGATCTCGTGGCGGAGGCGGGAATCTGGCCGCACGATGGCGCACACAGTTCGATTCTTATCCATGGCAATTATCTTTACCTCAACACAGGCACGGGTGTGGACAACACACACAAACGGATTCGTACGCCCGATGCGCCCAGCCTCATCGTGCTCGACAAACGCACGGGCCGGCTGGTCGCGCGCGACGACGAACACATCGCGCCAAACATTTTTCACGGGACGTGGTCGGCCCCATCGTTCGGCAAGGTTGGCGTTCGCCCGTTGATCTTCTTTTGTGGTGGCAACGGCGTGGTTTACGCATTTGAAACGGTGCAGAACCACCCACGGCCCGGGGAGGTCATGAAATTGAAAAAAGTCTTTCAGTTCGACTTCGATCCGGCGGGACCGAAAACCGACGTTCACAAATTCAACAGCAACCGCCGTGAAGGGCCGAGCAACATTTACGGTATGCCGGTCTTTCACCGTGACCGGCTTTATGTCGCGGGCGGCGGCGACATCTGGTGGGGCAAGAACGAGGCGTGGCTCAAGTGCATTGACGCCACGAAGACCGGTGACATCACCACGAACGGACTTATCTGGTCGTATCCGCTGGAAAAGCACGTCATGTCCACACCGGCAGTTCACGATGACCTGGTATTCATTGCGGATTGCGGGCGCACGTTTCATTGTGTGGCCGCGAAGACGGGCAAGCCGTATTGGACGGCGGAAATCAAAGGGGAAGTCTGGGCGTCGCCATACGTTGCCGACGGCAAAGTATATCTCGGCACGCGCAGCGGTGATTTTTACGTGTTCGCCGCGAGCAAGGAAAAGAAACTGCTCGCCTCAATTGAACTTGGCGATCCCATCAGCGCTACTACGACGGCCGCCAACGGCGTTCTCTACGTTGCGACCATGCGCAACCTTTACGCACTGCAGGCGGGTGCGGGGCCAAAACAGTAGTACGGTCAACGGCGGCCCCAATCCTTGGCGGTTTGACCCGCTGGTGTTACACGGCGACAAAGTGAAGTGACAAGCCGCACCGCCCGATTCAGAAACCTCGATGATCATGCCCTTTGAGAACGCTTGTTTCTTCAGCCCCGCGGCTTCACATTAGTGCCATGCAAGTTCCTCTAGTCATGACCGTCATCGGCAAGGATCGCACTGGTCTCGTTGAATCCATCGCCCGCCTCGTGGCCGACCACGGCGGTAACTGGCTGGAGAGTCGCATGTGCCGACTGGGCGGCGAATTTGCCGGCATCCTGCGTGTGCATGTTCCTTCCGAGCGCCGCGCCGCATTGGAACAGGCGCTTGCAAAGCTGAGCGACCTCAGCGTGGTGGTGCGGGCCGACGAACCTGCGCGTGCGGCGGCGGAGCCGGTGTTTGCTGCACTGGAAGTCATCGGCCCGGACCGGCCGGGCATTGTGCGGGAAATCACCCACGCGCTGGCAGCCCAAGGTGCGAACGTGGAAGAACTCTCGACCGAATGTTCCAGCGCGCCGATGTCCGGCGAACCGCTCTTTCAAGCGCGGGCCAAGCTGATGCTGCCCGCCGGCGTAACCGTCACCGCGTTGCGCCAATCCCTCGAACGCGCCGCGGCCGAAATCGGCGTGGAGTTCACGATCACACAAGTTTGAACCGCGCGGGCAAATCCTGCGCGAATATCTGCGCACCCCATGCTTCGGTGGCATCGCGCCAGCCAGGGGACGAGGTCAAGCGTGGCTGTCGCAAAGCTGCGCTACACGACAAAACCCAACCAAATCGGCGCTACCTCCGTTTCCAAATAAGTGAGCACACTCACGCCTGCTGCTACGGGAGGGCTGTTTCGCTGAAGGCTTACCGCTGAACCCGCGCCGAGCCGCCGTTGGCGAAGGCTTTCACCTGTTCCACCGTCGCCATCGTCGTGTCTCCCGGGAACGTCGTCAACAACGCGCCGTGTGCCCAGCCCAGCTTCACGCATTGCTCCGGCGACTCGCCCGTCAACATGCCGTAAAACAGGCCCGCCGCAAAGCCGTCGCCGCCGCCCACGCGGTCCAACACATCCAGTTCGCACGTCGGCGTCGTGTAGGTCCTACCGTTCATCCACGCGACCGCGCCCCAACAGTGCCGGTTGGTCGAGTGGACTTCGCGCAGGGTCGTGGCGATGACCTTGACCTGCGGATACGCCTTGGCCACCGCGTCAATCATCGCGCAGAACACGCTCGAGTCGAGCTTGCTCTTGGCGTGCACATCCGGGCCTTTCAAGCCGAGGCCTTTCTGCAAATCCTCCTCGTTGCCCACCAGGACGTCCACGTGCTCGACGATGCGCTTCATCACCGAGAGCGCCTTGTCCTGGCCGCCCCAGATGTCCCAGAGCTTTTGCCGGAAGTTCAGGTCGAAGGACGTCACCGCGCCCGCCGCCTTCGCCGCCTTCATGCCTTCGATGATCAACTCGCCGGTCGTTTCCGACAGCGCCGCGAAGATGCCGCCGCTGTGGAACCAGCGCGCGCCCTGGCCAAAGATTTCCTTCCAGTTGAAGTCGCCGGGTTTGAGCAAGCCGCCTGCTTCGTTTGAGCGATTGTAAAACACCACAGGGGCGCGCACGCCGTAACCTTGATCGCTATAGACCGTGGCGTGGTTGGGTCCGCGCACGCCGTCGTGTTTGAAGACCTTGTAGAACGGTTTCACGCCCATCGCCTTCACCCGCTCGGCAATCAGGTCGCCGATGGGATATTCGACGCGCGCGGTGGCGATGCCGGTGTTCATGCGGAAGCAGTCGGCGAGGTTGGCGGCACAATTGAACTCGCCGCCGCTCACGTGGATGCGGCATTCGATGGCCTTGCGGAAGGGAATGATGCCGGGGTCAAGCCGATGCACGAGCGCCCCCAGCGAGACGAAGTCCAGTCCGCCTGCGGGTTTAATGTTCAAGCCGTAGTTCATATTATTTTGCTCTCTCAAGTTCGCCTTGAGTTTTGCAGGTTGCCGCTAAAACGTCACGCCTAGACACGGGTAGTGAATCTCTGCCCTTCGCTGACCCGGCCCCGCGGCAAATTCATGCCACTTCCAATTTCGCCGGATCAAGTCGCGGGACGAGAAGTTGGATGACTAACAACGCCGCCAGGTAGGTCACACCCGCAAGAATGAAAACCGTCACGTAACTTCCGGTCGCCTGAAGGACGGCGCCTACCAGCAGGGCGATGAACATCCCCCCAACCGCGCCTGCCGCTCCCCCGATGCCTACCACCGATCCTACGGCTTGACGCGGAAACATGTCCGAGGTGAGCGTGTAAAGGTTCGCTGACCAGCCTTGATGCGCGGCTGCCGCGAGGGAAATCAAGGCGACAGCCACCCACAAGTTCGATGCGTTGGCCGCAAACATCACCGGCACGACCGACAACGCGCAAACGAGCATGGACATCTTGCGGGCGCGATTGTGCGTCCAGCCCATCTTGATGAAGCGCCCAGAGAGCCACCCGCCGCCAACGCTGCCCACATCCGCCACAAGATAAATTACGACCAGCGGCAGGCCGATGGTTTTGAGGTTCAGCCCGTGGTTGCGGTGCAGGAAATCGGGAATCCAAAACAGGTAGAGCCACCAGATGGGGTCGGTCATAAACTTACCGATGGCGAACGCCCACGTCTGCCGGTAGCGCAGCAGCTTCCGCCAGGGAATCTTGACCACCGGATCGGGCGGGTCACTGCGGATGTAGGCCAATTCGTCGGGCTTGAGGCGCGGATGATTCTCCGGCTGCCGATACACCACCAGCCACCACGCCACCCAAACGAAGCCGAGCGTTCCAGTGAGAATGAAAGCCCATTGCCAGCCCCAATGCAGCGCGATCCACGGCACGACCAGCGGCGTGACCAACGCGCCAACGTTCGTTCCGGCGTTAAAAATGCCCGTGGCCAAGGCGCGCTCCTTTATCGGAAACCACTCCGCCACGGTTTTGATCGAGGCCGGAAACGCGCCGGATTCGCCGAGACCCAGGGCGAACCGAGCCAGCGCGAGTCCGACGGCTGCGCCGACGAGCGTCACCACTGCGAAGCCGCTCGAGGCATCGAGGTTCAGCACCGGCAGCTTCCAAGTCGTCACAAAACCGGCGAGGCCGTGCGCCATTGCCGCGATGCTCCAAAGCGTGACCGAAATGGCGAATCCGCGCCGCACGCCGATGGCATCCATCACCCGCCCGGCAAAGAGGAAACCGATGGCGTAGGCGAGTTGAAAACAGAACACGATGGACGAATAGATGCGCTCGTCCGACCAGCCGAAGGTGTCCACCAACGTCGGTTTCAAGATGCCGATGACTTGGCGGTCCACATAATTGATGATGGCCGCGAAGAGCAGCAGCGCGCAGATCATCCAGCGATACCAACCGACGCGCGAGGCGTGGGCGTCGGGCAGCGGCGATTGTGAGGGTTGTTCCCCAGCCATAATGGCGACAGTTCTAGCGGTGGCGGGTGCGGTTGTCAAAAACGCGCATCGTCAACTGCCCAGGAAGATCGGCCGAAGATGTCGCTCGAAGAGATTGTGCGTCACGTTCCGGGCGATGACGTCGTGGTTTGCCCGCACCAAGTCCAGGTACTCCGCGCCTTTGTGCGCCGCGATCTTGTAGCCGACGTGCAGCAACTGGCGGAAGTGGGGATTGAACTCCAGGCAATTCGGATCGTGGCGCAGCGCGTTTGCGAACTGGCATGCCGACCAACTCGCGACCGTCGCGGTGGAGGGCAGCTTGGCGCGGTCAATGTCAATCACCGAGGCGTATGGCGCGCAAAGTTCGTCCGCGTGCGCCAACGCCTCGGCGTAAATCGCCTTGGCCAGCGCCAGACCCGCCCCACCGCTTTCCGCCAGACCGATTACTTCCTCCAGCCACGTGGTGCCAGCGGTTTTCACATGCACCCCGGCGTCATGCCGGCGCAGCGCGCGGTGAATGGCCGGATAAATCGAAAACTTGTCGCTGCCCGAATGAACGCTGAGCTTGAGGTTTTCCGGCAGGCCGTAGGTTGCGATGGCGAACCGGATGACGCAGATGTCGTCGTTGAATTCCTGCTCGAACTTTGCCACGTCGCCCACGTAATCCACGCCTTTGTTGAACCGGCCGGTGAATTTGGGCGCGATGGTTTGCAGTGGTACTTTCTCGTCCGCCAGCGCGGCCAAAATGACCAGTAACTCCAGCGGCGTCTGCGGGCTGTCGGTCTCGTCCATCGAAACCTCGGTAATGAAGTTCCCTTCATCTTTCCTCGTTGCGATGTGCCGATGAAGGACGGCGGCTTCCTGCACGGCGACGAGGTATTTCGCAGCGATGCGCTCAACTTCAGCGGGGCTCGGGCGCATGGGGCTTGCGTCGCCGGGCAAACGGACTTCGCGCGCCAATTCCGAATGCCGGCTGGCAAAGGCTTTGACGGCCTCGCCGGAGGCGGGCTTGCCGATTGAATCCGCCACATCAATCGTGAAAAAATCCGAGTGCGGAATGAACCTCTCCACGGTTTCGAGCCGGATGTGGTCGGCATCCACGTGCCAGGGTTGAGTCCAGTTCAGCGACCGGACTGCGGCTGCCGCCGCCGCGCGGACGCTGGCGGGTTCGGAACCGACGATGAGATGCTCGCGGTTGGACTTGTTCCAGACGGGGACGATTTCAGCTCCGCGTTCTGTGGCTTGGAGGCAGGCGCACAGTTGCGCCTCCGCCTCCTGCGCGAAGCGGTCACCGATACCAACGGAGTATTTTCCAAGTTTCAACATGAGTCTTCCAAATCGAAACGCGCCTCAAACATGCGTAACGCCGTGTTGCGCCGCCGCCCAGGCGAGGACGAGTTGCGATAGCGTGCAAATGGTATTTGTCCGTGAGATTCTTCCAAGACGCCAGCAGATCGAGCACACGCTTGCGGTTCACCGGGATGGGCCAGTCGTTCCAGTGTTTGTGTTTTGTCGCGTCACATGATTGACCTTTTAGGCCAAACCGATTTAACTGACGAGCAAATGTTTTCTAAGACTGCGTTCAAAGGGTTGATCGAATTCAGCGCGGGCTTCGCTCCCCGACCTGACATCAGCCATGTGCTGTTCGATTTTGACGGCACGGTTTCACTCATCCGCCAGGGCTGGCCGGAAGTGATGGTGCCGATGTTTGCCGAATTGCTCCCGCCGATTCCCGGCGAAAGCGAGGAGGCGCGAAAACAGCTCTGCTTCGACGACATCATGCGTCTGAACGGCAAACAGACCATCTACCAGATGATCCAACTGGCCGACCGCATCCGCGAACGCGGCGGCACACCGCGCGAGCCGCTGGAATACAAACACGAATATCTCCGCCGCCTGGACGAGCGCATCCAGCACCGCCTCAAGGGCATCAGTAACGGCACCATCCGCCGCGATGATTTGCTGGTGCATGAAACGCGTCCGTTGTTGGAATTGCTGAAGCAGCGCGGCCTGCCACTCTACCTGGCCAGCGGCACGGACGAAGCTTTCGTGAAACAGGAGGCGGAATTGCTCGACGTCACGCGCTATTTCGGACCGCACATTTACGGCGCGCAGGATGACTACAAGCAGTTTTCCAAGAAGATGGTCATTGACCGCATCCTGCGCGAGAATCGCATTGCAGGCGCGCAGCTTCTGTCATTTGGCGACGGTTATGTGGAAATTGAAAACACCAAGGACGTCGGCGGCCTGGCCGTGGCGGTGGCCAGTGATGAGGCTAACAATGGCTCGGGCCAGTTTGACGAGTGGAAACACAAGCGTTTGCTCGGCGTGGGTGCGGACGTCGTCATCCCCGATTTCCGTGATGCAGAAGCGTTGCTCAATTGCATTTTGGCAGAATGAATCAGCATCGCTTTCAAGAGATCACTGCCCGGTATCGCCAACTGCGCCTCGCCGTGGTCGGCGATTTCTGCCTCGATCGCTATCTGGAAATAGATCCCCGGCGCGTCGAGACTTCGATTGAAACCGGTTTGCCGGTTCACAACGTCGTCCACGTCCGCGCCCAACCCGGCGCCGCCGGAACGATTCTCAACAATCTGGTCGCGCTCGGTATTGGCGAGCTTTACCCGGTCGGGTTCTGCGGTTTCGATGGCGAGGGCTACGAACTGCGACGCGCGCTCGAAATGTTGCGCGGCGTCCGGTTGGACCACTTTGTTCAGACGAAGGAACGCCGCACGTTTACCTATTGCAAGCCGCTCATCGTGTCGGCCGGCAAACCGCCGGTGGAGTTGAACCGTCTCGACAGCAAAAACTGGACGCCCGCCTCGCGCGCTCTTCAGGAACAACTCGCGCAATCCGTCCGCCGGTTGGCAAGGAAGGTGGATGCGTTCATCGCCCTTGATCAAGTGGACGCGCCCGGGACCGGCGTGGTGACGAAGCTGATTTTGCAAACGCTGCGAGCCATCAACCGCGCCAACCCGGCGCTGCCCATCGTGGCCGACAGCCGGCAAGGCCTGCGCCACTTTCCACCGTTGATCTTCAAGATGAACGCGGTCGAACTCGCCGCCTCCCAGAAATCCAAGCGCCACCTGAGCCTGACGCAGATGAAGACCGTAGCGGCAGGCATCGCGCAAAAGAACCGCCAGCCGGTTTTTGTGACGCTCGACGAACGCGGGATTCTTGCGGCATCTCCGGACGGTCAGGTTGAGCACGTTCCCACGCTGCCGGTGCGTGGACCAATTGACATCGTGGGCGCGGGTGACTCCGTCACGGCGAATCTCGCCACCGCGTTGGCCGCCGGCGCGAACCTGCGTGAGGCTATCGAACTTGCCAACGCCGCCGCGTCGGTCGTCATCCACCAACTCGGCACGACGGGCACCGCTTCGGTGCGGCAGATTCGAGACGCGCTGAGTTGAGCAGCTCTGACTCATTCAGCGCACAATCCTGATTTTGCTCCTTGCGCCCGCCGCGAAGTTTTGGATGATACCGGCAATGAAACTACGCCGGGTATTATCGGCAATTCTTAAAATTGTTGCCGCGCTCGTTCTCCTTATCGCCATCGTTGTCGGCTCGGGCTGGCTCTATTTTCACCCCAAATTTGAACGCACTGATGGCATCGTTTACGGCCAGCGCAACGGTCACGACCTGACGATTGATATCTTGAAGCCGTCAAAACCGAACGGGTTGGGCGTGATGTTGATGGTGAGCGGTGGATGGAAATCCGGGCCCGGCTCTTTTCAGGCCTGGATGGTCGCGCCACTTTTGCGCCATGGTTACACCGTCCTGCCAGTGTTCCATCTCTCCCAGCCGCAAGCCACGGTTCAGGAAATCAACGATGACGTGAATCACGCCGTGCGCTTCATCCGTTACCATGCCCATGAATATGGCATAGACCCGCTACGGCTCGGCGTCACCGGTGGCAGCGCGGGCGGTCATCTGAGCCTCATGCTCGTTACGCGTGGCGGACCGGGGCCGGCGGATGCCACCAACGCCGTTGATCGTGAAAGTAGCGCCGTCCAGGCGGCCGCCATCTTCTATCCCGTCACGGATTTGATCAACCTGGGCAACTCCACCGAGAACCTGCACGACGGCGGGCCGCCGAAAAGTTTCGTGAATAGCTTCGGACCGAATGCGACCAATCCGGCCGTGTGGAAAGTCATCGGTCACGATTTATCGCCGATTTTCTTTGTGCATTCCAACCTCCCGCCTACGCTTATTTACCACGGCGACGCGGACACGCTCGTGCCGCTGGACCAGTCCCAGCGTTATCAGGCCGAGGCGCAGAAACTGGGCTGCACGGTTGAACTCGTCGTCCACCACGGAGGCATGCACGGCTGGCTGAGCATGGTCTGGGACATCCGGCAGTTTGCGAATTGGTTCGACAAGTATTTGCTTAAGCCGGCGAATTAAATTCAATTTGCGTCGTCCATTTTGGAAAATTCACATCCATGAAAACCATCAAGCTGGCATTCCTCGCCCCGGTTCTCCTCCTGGCAACCGTCACACTAAGCGTCGGCCAGGATTATCCCTACAACCAAGTGACGAACCTGGTCTATGCGGAAGTTCACGGCACGGGCCTGCTCATGGACATCTTCACGCCGAAGGAAAAAGCCAACGGGCTTGGCATTGTTGACGTGGTCAGCGGGGCTTACTATTCCGACCGCCGCAAAATCCGCGACCATATCGTCGCGCAGGTGTATCGCATCTTTTGCGCGCACGGTTACACGGTGTTCGCGATTCGCCCCGGCTCGAAGACCCGTTACACCGGCGCTGAGATGGAAGCGCACGTCAAGCTCGGCATCCGTTACGTCAAGCAACACGCGGCGGACTACCACATCAATCCCAGCCGTCTTGGACTTACCGGTGCCTCGGCGGGTGGACATCTTGCCACGCTGGCCGCTGTGACGCCGGAGGAAGGTCAACCGGATGCGGGTAATCCGCTGATGAACTTTGACACCAAAGTCAAAGCCGCGGCAATTTTCTTTCCGCCGACGGATTTGTTGGACTGGAACGGCAAGCCGGCGGATCCGAACCTCATCGGCGACCTTTTGTTTCTCGGCGGCATCAAAGGTCATTCCGAGGAAGAAATCAAAGAGGCCGAACGACAGCTATCGCCCGCGGAACTCGTGAAAGGGCCGGCCATCCCCTTCCTCCTGATCCATGGCGACGCCGATCCACTCGTGCCGTTGCAGCAATCGAAGAAGATGGTCGAAGTGCTGAAAGCCGCGGGCGGCTCCGCCGAACTGATCGTGAAACCCGGCGGCGGGCATCCGTGGCTGACCTTGCCCGAGGAAGTTGAAGTCATGGCCAAATGGTTTGATCAACAACTGATCGGAACGAACGCACCTGCCGCAACAAAATGAAACCGCCAGTCCGCCCCAGTCTTCAACGGTTTGCTCCGATCAGCATGCGGGGCTGTTTGCTTTTTGTCTCGCTTTCATTTTGCGTGGCCTTGAATTGCGCGGCTGGCTTTGCGTTCTTCGAACCCGTGCAACCGCCGCGGCCATTTCAAGTCATGGCCCATCGTGGCGAATCACATCAGGCCCCCGAGAATACGCGGCCCGCGTTGCAACGCTGCATCGAGGATGGACTCGAATGGGCCGAAGTGGACGTGCGCCTGACGCGGGACGGCCAACACATTCTGTCGCACGACGCAAGCGTCACGGATGCCGTCGGCAAAGTGTGGAAGATCAAGGAACATACCTTGGCGGAGCTGCGCCAGGTGGATGTGGGTTCGCGCTTCGCGGCCCGTTTCGCGGGCGAGCAGTTACTTTCGCTGGAGGAATGTTTTGCGCTGTGCAAGGACCGGTTGAATCTTTACCTCGACTGCAAGGACGTGCATCCGGGGCATTTGGTGGAGGAAATTTGGGAATCCGGCCTGAGACGTCAAGTGGTGGTTTATACCAGCTTGGAACAGGCGCGCCAGATCAGCGCTGAAACCGACGGCAAAATAGCCACCATGACCAAGTGGCGCCTCGGCTTCGGCGGACCGGAGTGGGCCGTGACCAATGGCTTGACGGCCGTGGAGATTGACGTTCCCGACTTGACGCCAGCCGTCGCCGAAGGTTTCCGGCGCGCTGGAATCAAAGTGCAAGCCAAGGTGCTAGGTGATTGGGATCAACCCCAGTTCTGGGACCAGGCCATCACCGCAGGCGCTGATTGGTTGCAGACGGATCTGCCCGAGGAAGTGCTCGCCCACGCGCTGTGGCGCCGGGTTCCCAAACGGCCGGTGGAGATCGCGCTACATCGTGGCGCTAATCGTTACGCGCCGGAGAATACGCTGCCTGCCTTTGACAAGGGCGTCCGCCTGGGCGCCGACTACGTTGAGTTCGACGTGCGGGCAACGAAAGATGGAGCTTTTTTCCTGCTGCACGATTCGCGCCTCAACCGGGTCAGCGACGGCAACGGGCCCATTGACCAACTCACCGCCGACGCCGTGCGCAAACTGAGCGCCGGGGTCAAATTCGGCCAACCGTTCGCCCAGACTCCGCTGCCGACCATGGACGAGTTCCTGGGAAAATTCGCGGGCAAGATTGGCTTCTACTTTGACGCAAAGGCCATCTCGCCCGCAGCCCTGGCCGAAGCGTTGGAACGGCACAAGATCGTTGACCGCACCGTGGTCTATCAATCGGCGCAGTATCTCACGCAGCTCAAGGCCATCAACCCGCAGATTCACGGGCTGGCCCCGCTGGGCAAGCCGGCGGAATTCGCCAAACTGGCAGCGACACTAAAACCTTACGGGGTGGATGCGGATTGGGACATTCTCTCCAAAGACTTGATTGCCCGTTGCCATGCGGCGGGGGTGAAAGTGTTCTCCGACTCAATGGGCGATCACGAACGCGTCGAGGATTACCTCCAGGCGATCGAATGGGGAATTGATGTGATCTCGACCGACCATCCGCTGCGCGTGATGCGGGCAATCGAACTGCGGATGAACGGCAGGAAGTAGCCGGCGCGGTGCGAATATCGGCGGGCTTATCGCTGGGGACTTGTTTCGGCGCCAACTGCATTTGAAGTATAACACGGTCACGGTTGCTCGCGGCTTTTCTGAGAACCGCCGGCCGGAAATCAAAACTCGTCATGAAAACTCTCATTCAAAATCTCGCCACCTCGCACCTTTGCTGGAGGACTAACCTCCTCGCCGCAGGCCTCGGCTGGCTCACGTGCGCCACCGCGTTGGGCGGCACGAGCTATCCACTCGAAGTCTTGCCGCCGGAGCATAAGCGGGTGACCGATCCCAAAACCGGCGCGGAGTTGCTGTTCCTCACAACGGCGCCGGAAAACGACGCGAATCTTTACTTCCATGAATATTCCTGGCTGGCCGATGAATCGGTGATCCTGTTCACCTCGTCGCGCACAAACGGTGGGCTGATGGGCTATGTGACGGCGACTGGCGAATTGATCCGCTTCCACAGTCAACAAGGTGCTCTCGGCTTCGCCACGGCCGCCGCCAAAGGCAACGCCGTGCTCGCCGCGCGCGGACGCGCCATCGTAGAAATCAGGCTGGCCTTCCAGCTTTCCGACGCGCCGACGGTGCGGCCCTCCCGCGTGACGGCCACCGAGCGGATCCTTTGCACCTTGCCCGACGGCGCTCCCGCCTGCTCGCTCAATCCCAGCTGCGACGGCAAATACGTGGCGTTCGGCGTCACTGGTTTCGCGGACCAGTTGCGCGGGGCGGCCATCTGCAAGGTCAACCTCAAGACCGGCAAACTCAGCGACGTCTGCCGCCTGCCGAAATCGCCCGCATTCGGGGTGCATGTGCAATGGAGTCGCACGAATCCCCACCTGATCAGTTTCGCCGGCGGCCGCGGTCCCACTGGTGATTTCGCCGGGCCGGTTCACAGTTCCACGGGACCGGAGGATTACGCGGGCCGCGGACAACGTTTGTGGGTGGTGGACATCCGCGAAGGCATCCCGCGCAATGTCTATCTGGCCGAGGAGGGCGAACTGGTCACGCACGAATCGTGGTGGGTGAATGACCAGATCATTTTCTGCGGCGGCAAGAGTTCCACGCCCGCCGTGTTGTCGCACGTGAAAGCGCTGAACATTTACTCCGGTGAAGTCCGCGTTGTCGGCGCTGGCGCGTGGTGGCCTGAAGCCACGCCAGCGGAGGCCGCGCGACTGAACTGGTGGCATGCGGCGGGCAGCGCGGACGGGCGTTGGATCGTCGCCGATAACTGGCATGGCGACATCATGCTCTTTGAAGGCAAGACCACGCGCCCGCATCTCCTCACGAGCGGCCATCGCACCTATGGCAAGGGCGAACATCCGCACGTCGGTTGGGATCGCAAGGGTGAAAAAGTTGTGTTCGGCTCGCACCTGCTGGGCAACCTGAATGTCTGCGTAGCGACGATTCCGAAGGCGTGGCAGCAAATGATTTCGGCCAACGATGATGGTTTGCGCACAAAGCGCAAGTGACGCGTCTTCAACATCCGCTCTTGTTTTCGTCGGATACTCAGGCTCGACTCAACGCACACGAACCATGAACTCCAAAAATCAAACCACCAACCGTCGTGATTTTCTCAAAACCTCCGCCGCGATCACAAGCGCGGCCTTGACCGGCGCGCTGTCGCTCGAGCGCAGCGCCCACGCCGCCGGCAGCGACGTCATCAAGATCGGCCTCATTGGTTGCGGCGGGCGTGGCACAGGCGCGGCCGTCAACGCCATGAACGCGGGCAAGGACGTCCGCCTCATAGCAGTGGCCGACATTTTTGAGGAGCGTTTGCGCGGCGGCCTCGCCCAGATCAAGAAGGCCAAGCCGGAACAGGTCGAGGTCAAGGACGACCATTGCTTCGTGGGATTCGACGCGTACGAAAAGGTCATCGCCAGCGGCGTGGACGTGGTGCTCATCACGCCGGCGTCGCATTTTATTCCGCAGATGCTCAAAGCGGTGATTGATGCGGGCAAACACGCATTCTGCGAAAAGCCGCACGGCATTGACATCCCCGGCGTCGCGATTTGCGAAGCGGCGAGCGAGGCGGCGAAGAAGAAGAACCTCAGCCTCGTCTCCGGCTTGTGCTGGCGCTACGACACCGGCGTGCGCGAGACGATGAAGCGCATTCACGACGGCGCCATCGGTGACATCGTCGCGATCCAGGAGAATTACCTCGGCACACCCTATTATCCGCGCGAGCGCCAGCCCGGCCAGAATGAGATGCAGTACCAGCTCTGGAATTGGTACCACTTCAACTGGCTTTCCGGCGACCAGACGGCGCAACAACTCGTCCACAGTCTCGACAAAGCCTCCTGGGCGCTCGGCGACAAACCACCGCAGAAGGTCTGGGGCATGGGTGGTCGCCAAACCTGCCTGGCACCGGAGTTCGGCGACCAACTCGATCACCAAGCGGTGGTTTTCGAATACCCGAACGGCGTGCGCATTTACGGTTTCACGCGTGACCAGAAGGAGTGTTACGTCAACACCTCGGATCTCATCATCGGCACGAAGGGACGCTGCGACCTGCTCGCCCACAAAATTACCGGCGAAACCAATTGGATGTTCGACCAGAAGAAGGAAAACATGTACGACTTGGAACACCGGGCGTTGTTCGACAGCATCCGCGCCGGCAAGCCGCTCAACAACGGCGATTACATGTTCCTGAGCACGCGGCTCGGGGTCGCTGCGCAGATGGCCTGCTACTCAGGTACGATGATCGGCTGGGAGGACGCGATGCAATCCAAGCGCTCCTTCGCGCTGCCGCGATACGGCTGGGATGTCGAGCCGCCGGCGAAGCCCGGTCCGGACGGTCGTTACGCGAGCGCGATGCAGGGCAACGCCGAACTGGACAAATGGATGAAATGAACGCGCGCCTACAAACCCGGGAGCTTTCCCGTCGCCGTTTCTTTCGCCAGACGTTGCTCGCCAGCGGCGCGGCATACGTGGCTGCCCAAACCGTCGGCTGCCGCTCACTCACAAGCAAGGCGAGCCGGGGATGGCAAATCGGCGCGTACACCCGCCCGTGGGACCAATGGGACTACCGCACGGCGTTGGACGGCATTGCGGAGGCCGGCTTCAAGCATGCCGGCATCATGACGGCCAAGGGCAAAACCTGGCTCGTGCTCACGGTGGACAGTTCGTTGGAGGATGCGGCGGAAGTCGGCGCGGAAGTGCGCAAGCGCGGATTGAAATGCCTCTCGCTTTACGCCGGCGAATTCCCCGTGGCGAAATCAGTCGAAGCCGGCAACGTAGGCCTGCGGAAACTGGTGGACCTCTGCGCCGCGTGCGGTTCGCCGAATCTCATGCTCGCCGGCATCGGCGACGACAAGCTTTACGGCGATTATTTCAAGGTCATCGCCGAGTGTTGCGACTACGCCGCGGCGAAAGGAATCGGCTTGAGCATGAAACCGCATGGCGGTTCGAACTCCACCGGCGCGCAATGCCGCAAGGCAATCGAGAAGGTCGGCCACAAAAACTTTCGCACCTGGTACGACCCTGGCAATATCTTCTATTACTCAGACGGCAAGCTTGACCCGGTCAACGACGCGGCGGACGTGGATGGAGTTGTCGCCGGCATGAGCGTGAAGGATTTTCGGCCGCCGAAGGAAGTGATGGTCACGCCCGGCACGGGTCTGGTGGATTTCCGCCGCGTCCTCGCGCGCCTGAAGCGCGGCGGGTTCACGCACGGCCCGCTCATCGTCGAGTGCCTGGCGCGGGGCGAACTTGCTTTCGTCACCGCCGAAGCCCGGAAATCCCGGATGTTCCTCGAGGAATTGACGGCGTCGCCCGTGTAAGCCATACCCGAAGCCCCGCCGCCGACTGTTTCCATTTGATGACCCAGCGAAACGCCAACGTCCAAACCCACGCATGAATCACTCAACAAAACTCACGAGGCGAAGTTTCCTGAAAACCACGGCCAGCGCCGCGCTCGCCGCCGGCGCATGCAATCTCGCGGGCGACGCCTTCGCCGCCGACAAGAAAGCCAGGTGGCTTGTCGGCTGCCGCGACGTGCATTTGAAAGTGGTGGACAAGGCGGACGGCTGGGCCGCACTCAAACAACTGAACGCCGACTGCTTCGAAGCCGAGGTCAACGACGAGCTCGCGCTCAGCAGTTTCACTGCACCCGGCAAGAAGTACACTGTGGCCACGCCAGAGGGCATCACTGCGCTCAAGGCGGACCTGAAGACAAACCGACGCCGCATCAGCGCGTTTTGCATGCACAACAAGTTCGACCAGCGGCTCGACAAGGAGATCGAGATGTCAGTGAATTTGACCAAGGCAGCGGAACGGCTGGATGTGCCGGTGATCCGCATTGACGTGGTACCGCACGCGCTGAAGCTTGAGGAATTCGCCCCCTTCGCCACCAAGGCCTGCAAACGGCTTTGCGACGCCACGAAAGGCTCGAAGGTTCGCTTTGGCATCGAAAACCACGGGCGCGCCACTAACGATCCGGACCTCATGGAGCAAATCCTTAACGGCGTCGGCTCAGACCGCCTCGGCATCACGCTCGACACAGCGAACCTTTACTGGTTCGGCCATCCGCTCGACGAGGTTTACAGGATTTACGAACGGTTTGCGCCGCACGCTTTCCACACGCATTGCAAGAGCATCCGCTATCCAGAGGACAAGAAGAATGTGAAGCGTGAGATGGGCTGGGAATATGGCCAGCGCTGCTGCCCCGTTTACGAAGGCGATCTGGATTTCAATCGCATCGCCACCATTCTGCGCAAGGCCGGTTACGCTGGCGACTTGTGCGTGGAAGATGAATCGCTGGGCCGCTTCCCGGAAGCCGAACGCGCGGGAATCCTGCGAAAGGAAATCGCCTTCCTGCGCAAGCTCGTCTGAATTAGCAATGGTGAACGTCTGGGCGGACCAAGCTTCAGACTGGCTTCGCGACGATTGTTCCTTAGCTGGGTTGTGGTTTCGGGCGGACTGTGACAATCGTTGTCACCGACAGATGACACCGCGCACCGGTTAATAACCAATCAGCATCGAACGTTGAACTCGCGTTGCCATGAAGCTGAAACGCCGTGAATTCCTCCGTTGCTCCGCTTTTGCAGCGGGCGCCCTCGCCCTTGGCACACCGCCGGCAAAGGCGTGGTGGGAATGAAAATCATCGGTGAAGGCGCGTTCCGCAACAGCGAGGAAAGGCGTGATGCCTCGGTGAAATTCGTGCTCGGTCTCGGCTGCGTGGACGTGCTGAACGTCGGCTGCGAAAGCCCGGCGGAGATTGACGACTTCGCCGCGCGGGTCCGCAAAGTGCAGTTGGCGAAGGCCTGAACCGGGCGAAGGTGTCAGCAGCCTGGAGCGCTTCCTAACTGACAACGTCCGGACGCAGAGAAATTCCCGGCCACGCTTGAATCTCCCGGCTTCTGCGACAGTTTGTCCATTGTCCTTGGGACGGACGGGAGTGCGATGATTTTCACGGCGGAATTAAATCTTGCCATAAACACGCATCTTTCGACGAGCGAAGTCGTTGAGCGAAATCTGCCGACGAGCGAAATCATTGACTCATCGGAGCACCGCGTTATTCTTTGCAGCCTTGATGGGTTTAACCGGCATTGACGGCAAAGAATATGGCCAAACTGACAGTTCGAGATCTGAAAGTTCAAGGGAAGCGCGTTTTCGTGCGTGTGGATTACAACGTGCCTTTGGAAGAAAAGGACGGGGCGATGGTCATCACCGATGAGACGCGCATTAAGGAAACTCTGCCG
>Ga0315268_10001581_pt1 | contig 26196 bp, 31 predicted proteins | sample C1_top_MG_FD_204535 | JGI IMG/M metagenome (GOLD analysis project Ga0315268, IMG submission 204535) | Sediment microbial communities from Yellowstone Lake, YNP, Wyoming, USA - C1_top | ecosystem: Environmental > Aquatic > Freshwater > Lake > Sediment | place: USA: Wyoming | collected 2017-08-01
AATGAACCGCTATTCTCTGGATAAAAAAGGTAATTCATACCAGATTGTTGTTTCAAATAAAAATGGAGCAGTGGGCAATTTGTTTATTGACCTTGCGGATCCTTATTTGAAATATGTGATTATAAAGATGGGGGAAGGCGGCCCAGGCTGCTTCTATCCCGGAGAGACTGTTGATGTCGAAAAGGGAAAAGCTTTAAAGCTTGTCGATATAAATACAAATGTGGACGGAAATTCGGGGGTAGGGGCATTTATTACCGGCGCAGGATCGCTTGTCGGAAATATGAATATAGATGAACCTGTCATGATACGTGATATGATAGACACGGGAGAAAAGATGCCGGTTGACTACAGGATCGAGATCAGGCGGGATGATATTCTGCTCGGGGCTATTTCTCTGCGCCCGGTTTAGGAGCCGTTACGAAATAACCTTTATTTTTTTTTAATCCTTTCGTTACGGCTCCTTATGCCTGGTGCGGCATTTCAATATTAGTAAGTTAGAAATTATTTCCTGTGTTTTTCTGACAGAAAATAATTTCGTAAACTTACTTATCCCGTTTATCGGGGTTGCGGATATTTTTGAATGACGGCTTAGGAGTTGTCGTGGGAAATAAAAATTCCAACATATCGATTTTTGATAGTGAATTGAGGCTAAAAGGAGCTTTTTCATTTAAGGGCAGGCTTATAATGAAAGGCTCTTTCGAAGGGAAAATAGCAGGGGAGAATCTGGTTATTGCAGAAGAAGGGGTTGTTCTTGCCGAAATAAATGCTGAGAATGTTACAATCGGGGGACAGTTTGAAGGGTATATAACTGCATTAAATGAAGTGGTGGTTCTGTCAACCGGGATTTGTTCCGGAAAAATTTCATGCAAAAGTCTTGTTGTTGAAACAGGAGGGGTGTTAAACGGCGATATAAGATGCACAAAAGATCTGAATCCGGAATCCGAAAAAGAGCCTGTTTCAGATGGGGAAGATGAGCTTACTTAAGAGGCTGTTATGGCTCCATATAAAGCCATCATGTTCCTTCCGCTTTAACTTTATTAAAATATCTTGAAAAATCAATTCTGATATTCTTGAAATTTTCGAAGGTTACATCAGAAAAGGGGAGACTGAGAGATGTTTTCAATATATCGAACAATTTTAGATAGTTGAACAGTATCCTTTTTTCCCAGTCAAAACCGAGCAAAGATGAGTATTTTATAATTTCCTCCTTTTGCCCTTCTATTTCAAGAAAATCCCCATAAGGCATTTTATCAATACAGAAACAGGTACTTCCTATTGTCAGGGTTTCACGCCATTTTTCGTATATTTGTTCCCGGATAAAACCAAGGGATTCGAGTAGTTGACAGGCGATTGAGAAGTCGCCGACTTCCACTTCAAGTTCTCTCATTATTTTAAACTGGTTGTCTTTAACAGGAGGCCGGGATTTAAAAGTAAGAGTCGTTTTTGCATCTTTGCGGAGTCTGAGCAGCGATTTATTTTTAAAGAGAGTTTTCTTTTTATTGTCAAATCTTATATTGGTTTCAAAGAAATTGCCGCCCGATACGGCTCCAAGGGATATGAGCTTTTCGCGGAGGCTGCCTGCATCAGTGATAAGAAATTTCACTTCGGTTTCAAAATATTCCGGATTGTCCGTTATCCTCTTCATTTTCTGATCTCCCCGCAGATGGCCGTCGATGTTTGATGATTTCTCTATCCACTTTGCCCCTTGAATCCTTGCCCCCTCGAACCCTTTATTTAGCTTGTTTAATATCTTAATCATATGATAATAGTAAGAACAAATAAAATACAACGGATATACGGAATGTTTTTGCCGCCTTTTTCCACGGAAACGGGAAAACATGTAGTGAAGTCTTTAATTTATTAAAAAATTATTTAATTTTTTCTTGACACTGATGGTTAATTTCATTAGAAAGCTTAGATTCTAAAATTACAGGAGTTTATTTGTTGTGAAAAAATATACATACAGCGCAAAAAAGACAGATATCGACAGCAGATGGGTGGTTATCGACGCAAAAGGAGCTATTCTGGGAAGGCTTGCAACCAATGTGGCTTCCCGGCTGAGAGGCAAAAACAATCCTTTGTTTACGCCTCATGTGGATACCGGAGAGAGCGTTATCGTAATCAATGCCGAGAAAATTTTGCTTACCGGAAGAAAGCTTGAACAGAAAATCTATTACCGGCACAGTGGATATACGGGCGGGCTCAATGAGATTACCGCAAAAAAGCTTTTAGAAAAAAAGCCTGAAGATATTATACGGTTTGCCGTTAAAGGCATGCTGCCCAAAAACAAGCTGGGTGCGGCGCTTTATAAAAAACTGAAGGTTTATGCGGGCGATAAGCATCCTCATGAGGCCCAGAGCCCTGAGGCAATAAAACTTTAATTAATTCATTTTAATAATATTTTCTTACTGGGGAATTAAATGGATAAACAGAACGTATTTTATGCTACCGGAAGACGGAAAAGCGCGATCGCAAGGGCCTGGCTTAAACCGGGAACCGGTCAATTCATCATTAACAACCAGCCTGTTGAACAATATTTCAAAGTCGAATCGGCAAGAGTCGACTTGATAAAGCCTTTTTCAATCACAAATACGCTTGGAACATTTGATGTTAAAATCCGTGTTCTGGGCGGAGGCATTTCCGGACAGGCAGGGGCCGTAAGGCTGGGAATAACAAGAGCACTGCTCATTGCCAACCCTGATTTGAGACAGGTACTGAAAAAAGCCGGCTTTGTAAGACGTGATCCGAGAGCAAAAGAAAGAAAGAAGTACGGTCAGAGAGGCGCAAGAGCAAGATACCAGTTCTCAAAACGATAGAAATTATCAGAACAAATCATTTTGTCTGTCCGAAAGGGAAAAGCGTTTATGCTTTTCCCTTTTGTTTTTCATACTCCTCTCTTGCTTCCCGGAGAAGAAGTTCTTCGCAGTCGATATTCCGCGGGGAAAAATGAAAAATGGTATATTGTTTTACATCGGCCTTTGCCGCTATATAACCGGCCTGCCCTGCCGTTAAATGAAATTTTTTTTCAGCAAGCTCCCTGTCACTGTCGAGAAAGCTTGCCTCAATGTAAAGATGGTCCGAATTTTTCACAAATTCAATTATTTTATCCGGATTGGGTTTGCCGAATGCAACATCCACGATGTAAGTTATTTTCTGGCCCGGAGTGATTAAGGCTATCTTTTCGGAAAGCTCTCCCATGATAAATTTCCTGCCTGCAGTTTTGGTTTTACCCGCATGGACTTCAAATTCCGAATCAGGATCCTGTGCGTTGAACAAGGCTTCCTTAAACTCTCTGAGCCAGGGGCCGATTTCAAGCCCCAAAGATGCAACATTCTCTTTTAATATATTGATGTGAAAGCGCTCTTTCATCGAAAATCCGAGACAGGGTATTCCATGGTCCAGAATTATTGCCGAAACAGCAAGGGCAGGTTCTTCATGAAGGGTTCCGTTGAAATTGTTTATCACGGTTTCAGGATCCGGCGCGAACCTGTTTCTGCACCGGTACGTTTTTGTTACAAGGCGTTTCGTATCGACCTGTGTCGCATGAATCGTCAGGTTATACTCGTAATTTTCTACAAGATTCCAGGAATAACCGGCGAGCTTGCCCTCGATATTATTTAAAAATCCTTCAGGTCCGTAGATATAAAGATCTTTGTTGCGCCCGAGAAAAAGACGGAGCAGTCTGTCAAAACCTGAAAAATGATCCATATGGGTATGTGAAACAAAAGCATGGGTGATTTTCAGGATATCTTTCGAGGGAAGAGAATAAATATCGCCAAGATCAAACAGGACAGCCCGTTTTTCAAACAGGAAGGATACAAATAGTCCCGGATCGCCGAAAGAGCCGTTTATTGTTCTTGGATGTAAGAATGGGCGCATTATGCCGATAAAAATTTCACGACCTGTCTGTTAATACAAGTATATATCTCTTCATCCGAACCGAAAATTTCTACGATATCCTTATGTTTTATGAGCTGTTCAATTATAAAAGAGGTAACATAGAGGGATATTACATTGGGCTGGACTACGAGATTTCGATAAGGAGCAATGATAAAATCAATATCAAAGTCCTCTGACCGGGTTAATTTATCAAGGCATGCCCGGATCTGCTCTTCAGAGCTGTTCTTATTGGTTGTTTCGATGAGATTGTTTTCAATCAGTTTCGTGGCAATAGCATTGGAAAGAGGTTCAACACAATTTTTAATGCCGTGTATTGCCTGTCTGCGTGCATATTCTTTTGAAGATTCGATTTTTGATAAAATACTTGATTCCCGATTGCTTGGCCGGAATACCTTAGCCATCTGTTTCCACCTTTCGTAAACTCAAATAAAATAATTATAAAACAAATCAAGATCTATTCGGCCGTTTATAATAATTGCTGACCAGCCCGATTGCAAGGAAAATTTATATGTTTTCAATAACAAGCTGAATCGATTTATTCCCGTTCCAACGGTTCCATCGCAGCCGGAATGCCATTTCCTCAAAATAATTATTTTCTTCCAAATTCGGATCAACATTAAAATGTATGGCATTATAGATTTTTTCTTCTTTGCCTGAAGACTGGCTTAAAATCATGCGCCTGTGGTTTTCTCCCACAATTTCTGAAGATATCACCGTTACATTGCGGGCAAGAAAAACCGGTTCGGGATTGCCCGCACCGAAAGGTTTCAGGGATTCAATTTCGTCAATAAGATTTGGATTGATATCATTAAATTTAAGTTCATGATCTACAGAGACAAAGGGCAACGAGTCTTCCGGGAGTGACATGTTAATAACTGTATTTTCAAATTCTTTCTTGAATAAACCGATATTTTCTATCCTAATACTTAAACCGGCGGCCATTGAATGGCCGCCGAAGCCTTCCAGCGTTTTTGAGCATGCTTTAAGCCCTTCGTAAAGATTAAAAGAAGGAATACTTCTTCCCGATCCTTTTGCTAAACCATCTTTTTCCGCAAAAAGCACGACAGGGCGGTGAAACTTCTCAACCATCTTCGATGCAACTATGCCGAGGACTCCTTGATGCCAGCTCTGGTTGGAGAGAACAATCGATTGATGCTTAAGCGCATCCGGATTCGAGTCAATATATTCAAGTGTGTCGTCAAGAATCTTTCTTTCAATGGTTTGTCTTTTTGCGTTCATCATATTCATTTGCCTTGCAATTTTACCTGCCGCGCCGGGATCATCCGTCAAGAGCAGTTCAACGGCTTCTTTTGCATGGTCGATCCTTCCCAATGCGTTAATGCGAGGGGCAAGCCTGAATGCTATGTCTTCCGAATCGAAAGGATATTTGTTTGAGCCGCTTTCTTTAATAAGCGCGCTTATTCCAATTCTGCTGCCGGAATTTATCAGATCAAGCCCTGTTTTTGTAAAAATCCTGTTTTCTTTCGTAAGGGGAACCATGTCTGCAATAGTGCCGAGTGCTATTAGATCGCAAAAATTTCTCAGGTTAGGTTCGGGACGGCTGTCCCAGAAATGCATGTCGCGAAGATATTTCCGCAGGCAGATAATGAGATAAAAAGCAACTCCGACGCCGGCAAGGTGATCAAGTCCGGAGCTGCAGTCCGAACGTTTCGGGCTGATTACTGCGAGAGCTTCGGGAAGCTTTTCCGGAACCATATGATGGTCGGTTATCACTGTCTCTATTCCGGCATCAAGGGCTGCTTTAATGGCCTCATGGCTGCTTGAACCGCAGTCAACCGTGATAATCAGGTTTATCCTGTCAGGTACGGCTATCCCGGTTATATGGCTTTTCTGCAGGCCATATCCTTCTTTTGTTCTGTGGGGAATGTAATACGATGCATCAGCTCCGGCATGCCTGAAAAACTCCATAAGAAGCGCAGTCGATGTCACCCCATCCACATCGTAATCCCCGAATACAAGTATCTTTTCATGGAATTTAATTGCTTTATATATCCGGCTGACCGCTATATCCATGTCTTTCATGGAAAAGGGATGACGAATGTTGTCGAGAGAAATATTCAGGAAATCATGGGCGTCCTTTGGAGAAAAAATTCCGCGGTTTACCAGTAATGATGCAATAAGAGGGCTGCAATTTATGGCTTTGGAGATATTTTCGACAATCTTGTTATCAGGCTGGAGAATGCGCCATTTTCTTTTCATTGAGACTTCATATACTCGATTATGCGGCTTCCAACAATAAGAAATACAATTATAGATTCTTCTCTCAATGAAGCCTCGTGGGATAACCAACTGATTTGGAGATGATCCAACTTTTTTTACTTTGATGCCTGATACCGGCTTATCAGTTTTATATTGCTATCGGGCATGGTGTGTGAGTCTGATCGGTTTCATGACTTCAGCCTTTTCCTGTTCTCCGGTTCGATCAGGTAGTTTTCCGGAGTTACGACGTTTCTTTTTGTTTCGGTCTCAAGTTTCTCGCGGGCCTCGCCGGCTATACGGCCTCCTTTCCTTGCGGCGGTTCGGTTTTCGGTAAAACCCTGTGCATCCTGCGTTTTTGTAATCTCCGTTGTGGCGGCCTCACCGAGCATGGAAAAAATCAGCTCCAGATCGGTCATGTGGTCCCGGAGGTTTTCACGCTCCAGCCCCTTTAATTCTTTGTATTCTGATGGGGTCAGACCGAACGCAGCTTTTGAGATTTCGGCGGTCAGGATAGCGTATTCAGATTCCTCCTTCACGTCCCTGTTTTTCCATTCTTCGGTCAACTCGGCGCGGATAGCGATGCCGCGCATCCGTTTTTCGATCCAGGCATCGGAATAGCCCTTTGCTTTATAGAGCGCGCGTGTTCTTTTCGTTGCTATCTCCGGGTCTTCGATCTCTTGCACCCGTTCATAGCCGACTCTGGCCAGCCAGCGTTTGAAAGGCTCGGCCCTTGGGGATGGAATGGACTGGATGATACGGAAGATCCCTTCCGTATCGGCACAATTGACTTTTTGCTTCCCGCCTGGAGTTTTTATCCAAAGGGGGGTGGCAATTTGCCCCCACCCTTTGGATAACTCATTGTCACGACGGCGCATATCTTTAATATAGCCGGATGGATCTGTGGAATCCGTCAATACTCCAACCACATCAGAAATTACGAACCACCATTCATTATTATGCAACGTTTTCCGGATTTCTCTGCTCTTGAACACCGCGATCCGGGTCTCTGGAACAAAGTTTTTATTATTCTTATCATTTGCCATATATAAATCCTCTCTGATATCAAAGCCAGTTATGAATCCGCTTCACCGGCATCAACCTGGCAATCCGGTCGCAGCGGCGTGCGCCCTGCAACTGGGTTGTCAGGAAATCCTTCAAGGGACTGCAGCGTGAGGAGTAACGATGGATCATCCGTTGTCACCGTTCCAAAAGTCAAATGGTAGAAACTAGTACAGCAACCAGTTCCGCGATCACCTTCAAATCATTACCTTGCTCCTCGCTGAGTATGATCGGCTCGTATCCTGATGCTGTCGTATCAGGCCGGAGAATGATGGAAGCATGTCTCCAGGTTCCATCTGGTAACTCCTCCTTCACGCTTTCGTAAACCTTGACGGTATAGTGTCCACCTGTATCGGTATCGGAAATTTCCCGATGTCGAGCAAGTACAACCTTTCCTTGCCGTGTGCCTCCAGGATCGAACTTGAAGAGACACCATGCTCCGTTCGGTATACGGCGATTCATCGATTCACCGATAACCTGAGTTACGAAGAGCCCACGCCTTGGTCTGAATGCGTCGGGGAGCTCAACCCATTCATTCTCTGAAATGTATTCCTTACTTAACTCATTATACAATTCCTTAACCTGTCGTTCATCGCTGAAGTCACTGGCTGCTGCCTTAAGATCATACAGAGGGACACAATTTTCGAAAGGCCTTACCTCCTCGAGTGACAACCGCCTGAAGGGTACAATAGCTGTTTCTGTCCGAAATAATGGACTTTTCGAAATAACAGAAGAGTCTTTTAATACAGTTGAAATATCCATACGACTCTTGAAGAATCGCTCGGTGTCCTTGTCAGTGAAGTAAACATAGCAGCCCTTCATTCCGCGGGAAAATAGGACTCGGTAGGTATTTTTTACAAGCTCAACAAATCTTTCTCGAGCCCTTTTCACAGGTCCGTCAAATGAATTATCTTGATGAGCTTCCCACTTTTGATCGTCAGGATTACGGGTCAAATCGTTACCGACAATGACGCCGACATAATCGAATTCGAATCCTTGGGCAGTGTAAATACAGCCGATCTGATCGATGCCATTCGAATCATACGCCCACAAAGGTGCTTTTGGTATCCCGGCTGCAAGGCGTCGTGCATCAGGCCTGGCATTCCAGGGTCTTCTGTATTCCCCAATCTGAACATCTTCTACAAGCGTTCCATCATTATTCGGATTAGACCATGGCCAGCAAAAGCCGGCGGTCATGCGCGCAGTGAAGCCATTCCTTGACTTTTCTCTTATAGCAGCGTCGAGAGCTTTCGGCGTTGAAAACATCCTGAATTCGAATGACTCATCACCTTCCCAAATGACGTTTGCGGTCCGTTCGATATCAAAGGTGTTATTAATCCAGTTAACAAAGCCGTCCGAACCGGCACAGCGGAACTGGGCCTCGAGCTCATATTCGAAGATGCGACAGTTATTCTTCTCTGCCTGCTCTCTGATAAAGCCGGACGAGCCGATTTCGTCAGGCCGCACCACCTGTTTATCATCGATGAAAAAGACGCTTACCTTGGTTGCATCAAGAATTTCCTGAATCTGTGGTTTGTTGCTCTTTTGTCCTTTAGGCGTAAACCTGCTGTTGCTTGTTTTACGGATACGATGTGCTTCATCGCAAACCAAGATATCAATCTCATTTGACTGTGCCTGTGCATAGCTATTGAAATACTTAAATTGAGCTGATCCCCGCTGGCCAATAATTTTACGTAGTGTTTCTGTAAAGGCCTTGGAACCTGTGGCGTAATGGGCATTCAGCTTCTGTGCGAGCAGGTCACTCATTAAATTGATTGCAATGACTGACTTCCCGGTTCCTGGCCCGCCTTTAACAATAAGGACCGTCTTTCGGCGGTCATGAAATCCATCTTTACTACAGGATAGCACTTTGTTGTAGACCACATATTGCTCGTCGAGGAGAACGTATTCTTTTTTCCCGCGAATGACATTGCTGACGTGCTCCATGAGCTTTTTACTGGGACGGTATTTACTTTCCTCTATCTTCTGTAGCACAGGCTGACCTGAACCACCACTGAGCCTGCTTACGAGAAAATCCTTGAGCGAAGGTACGTCATCTGCAGTAAATGACGGATACTGTTCAAGAAGTGGCCTGAATGAATCGTCGAGAAGGGGATCGCCTTCTTCGGCGAAGTAGTTATGCAGATAAGCACATGATTTGAGTTTAACCGGTGCCGGTCCTTCGTGGAAAGCAGTATGATTATCGGTAAGATACTGTTGGTACTGGCCGACCTGAGCGGAAGGGTGCAGTATTTCCCGTTCTGCTCCCCCGACCCAAGCAGTAACGAGGTTATCACCAGCGGCTCTTCCGCACTTGTCCCATTGTTTCAGCTCGATAATAACCGCATTGTCTCTATCTTGCCTATCTTTTCCGCAAACGAGACAATCAAGCCGCCTAGAGGTCAGAGGGAGCTGAAATTCGAGAATGACGCCATGATCGTTTAAACAAGCCAGTTGGAAAACGTCCGATACAGCCCGGAGCGAATTGCGCCAGGAATTCACTTCGCTCGGTGATGGCTTGTATCGAAAGTGTCGGACAAATTCTTCAGATAACTTGCCGGCAATCTGATTATATACAGTGTCATGAATAAAATTGCTCGACATTCCTGCATATAACCGCATCTCATAACTCCGTATACTTCTTGGCAGTTCCTCTAACTTTTTGAGCCGGATACTTCTCTCGGTTCTTTTCAATTTTCTCAAAGGCAGCCGTCATTAGATCAATGCCGAGATGGTCTGACAGAAGAACCAGATAGATCATGACATCGCCGATCTCATCCTTGATGCGATTAATACGCTCCTGATCCAGCTTTCTACTCTGCTCTTCGGTCAGCCACTGGAATTCTTCCAACAGTTCCGCAGTTTCAACAGTAAGTGCTATCGCCAGGTTCTTGGGAGAGTGGAACTGATCCCAATCCCGTTCTTCAGTAAAATCTCTGAGTTTTTGAATGAGATCTTTCATGGGCAATTAATTTTTAAATTATGCACAAACATGATGATTGGTTGTGCTGAGTGCCTTCAGGAAGCATTTGCGGCCTTCTGGCATTCTCCATGCCAGGCTGTTTGACGCCTTTGTTGTATGTTTAATGCCTCGTTTGCACTTTCCTTTTTCGGTTCTTTCAGCTTAATGATAGCGATTCCGTTTTGTATGGAAACTTCTATGGAGGAAGAAAGGAATCCATACGAACTTTTTAGAAGGGAAATTACCTCTTCTTCCGGCAATGTCGAAAGATCTATCTTTTTTGAGGGATCAAGGATGACATCTTTTAATGGAACAGAGACAATTATCATAAGTTAGTGCCCTTCAGCAGGCTCATTGCATAGAAACTATTTGAAAAAACGTATTATTATCATGTGAATGAAATAAATTTCTAATTTAATTCAAAATAGCGGAATTTGCTCTTTCATGTCAAGGGTAAAGGCGGGGCATTCCCCGTTACTTGCAATGGGCCGCTTCAATAAGAAAACTGGCTTTAATCCGGGTGGCAGGAAACGGAAACAGTTTTTGTATTGAAAAGCTGTTTAACATGGTGGTACCATCCTTATAAAGATTAGGTTTCTGGTTTTATATTTTTGATGGGCATTTATAAACAGGATAATAATTGGAAATTACAAAGAAATATTACAAGGTTGAACGTAAGAATATATCTTTTCTGAAATTTATATTTGAAGCGTACGATGGGATTGCGGTTATCACTACCGTTGACCGGCCTGAGGGAATTGTCATGTTCCGGATTCCCCCGGGATGTGAAAATGATGTTGATACGGTTTTGCAGGATCTTGGAAAAAATATGATGATTGAAGAATATATCCCGGAAGTTAATAATTTATGAATACAAAGTACCTTTATATTAACACTATCGGCTGCCAGATGAATGTTTATGATTCAGAGCAGATGGTAAGGTGTTTAAAGCCTCTGGGATATGAGATATCTCCGACTGTCGAGGCAGCCGATCTGATTATTGTAAATACATGCGCCATAAGGGAAAAAGCCGAGCAGAAAGCCTTCAGCTTTTTGGGCCGTCTTACCGCCCTGAAAAGAAAAAAGCCGGGGCTTATAATCTGTGTGGGCGGTTGTGTGGCTCAGCAGGAAGGCCGGTTGATTCTTGAGCGGGCTCCTTATGTAGATCTTGTTTTCGGGACACATGCCCTCAACAGATTGCCTGAACATGTGCGGAATATCTCATTAAAAAGATGCAAAATAGCGGATATTGAGATGACTCAGGAGATTGTGGAATTTTCACCCGGCGTCAATCCCGTGGTTAACGATAATATTACAAGATTTGTAACTATCATGCGAGGGTGTGACAATTACTGCACTTATTGCGTGGTACCGTATGTAAGGGGGCCTGAGACAAGCAGGCGGCCGGAGAGTGTCATAGAGGAGATCGGGGAGCTTGTTAAGTCAGGTGTGCAGGAAGTTACGCTGCTTGGCCAGAACGTAAACAGCTACGGTATAAAAGAAGGGCTTTGTTCCTTCCCCGAGCTTCTTAAACTTGTGAACGAAATCGAAGGCCTTTTCAGGATCCGCTTTACGACCTCTCATCCGAAAGATCTTTCCGAAGAGCTCATATCCGCTTTTGCGGGTCTTGAAAAACTTTGCAGCCATATTCATCTGCCTGTCCAGTCAGGATCCAACAGTGTTTTAAAGAGGATGAACCGGAAATATACAAGAGAGCTCTATCTTGAAAAAATTGACAGGCTCAGGAAAATATCGCCTGATATTGCAATAACATCAGATGTCATTGTAGGCTTTCCCGGAGAGACCGAGGATGATTTCAAAGCTACCCTTGATCTGGTAAAAGAGGTGGAGTTTGACAGTCTTTTCACCTTCGGGTATTCTGACCGGAAAAATGCTCCGGCCGCACGGTTTTCAGACAAGGTTCCTGATAATGAAAAAAATGAGAGGCTTCGGGAACTGCTCGAATTGCAGGAATATTATACTGTAAAGAAGAACCGGGCTCTCGTGGGGTCAACGGAACTGATACTTGTTGACGGATTCAGCAAAAAGCAGGGTACTGAGGACGGACAAAAGGGATTTGCCGGTGTTCATTGGACAGGTCGGACAGCAACAAATAAAATCGTAAATTTTGTTGATGAAAATTTTCTTTCAGGCGATACTGCTCTTATTGGTAAAAAAATTGATGTCAAGATAGAAAAGGCATTTTCGCATTCCCTCCTGGGCAAACCGGTTGATTTGAAATCGATGCCTGATAGGGTGACAGGGGAGGAGAGTTATGCTGCTTAAGGTAGGCATAGCAGGTCTGGCCATGGATCCGGCGTCAAATACGCCTATTATAATATTAAAATCGGTTGATGGAGATCAGACTGTTCCGATATGGATCGGATTGCTTGAAGCGACAGCGATAGCTTCGGCGATTCAGAAAATAAAGTTTGAACGTCCCATGACTCACGACCTTTTTAAAAATTTCGCAGAAATTATGAATATCAAGGTCTCCATGATAGAAATATGCGATCTGGTAGGAAGCACTTATTACGCGAAAATACACTTCATTTCAAATGCGGGAAATTTTGAAATGGATTCCCGCCCCAGCGATGCGATAGCAATAGCCCTTCGTTTCGATGCCCCCATTTATCTGGACGATAAGGTTATTGAAAAATCAAAAGGAGTCGAACAGACGCCGGAGGCTGCGGATACGAGCGAGGAAGGTAAGATTTGGGCCGATTATCTCGAAAAGCTTTCTCCGGAAGACTTCGGCAAATCCAAGGTCTAACGGCTGCGTAAAAAGTCATTCTGCTGTGTTGCGCTTCATCTTTCGTCATTGCAGCGTACTTATATGTACGCTTCATTCCTCAAGATTCGCGCGCCTTGCATAATGAGCTTTTTACTTTGCCGTTGGAATTTATATTATTATTATGAGTTTTTCAAAGTCTGACGGCTTAGAAAAAATAAGGAGAATAAAAGTGATAGATCTTCATACCCATTCATTGTTCAGCGACGGAGTCCTGATTCCCTCAGAGCTTGCAAGGCGTGCCGAACACGCGGGGCTTAAGGCAGTCGGCATAACGGATCACGGGGACTCTTCAAACATCGATTTTATTGTCCCGAGGATTGTAGGTGTGGCAATAGACCTGAACCGGTTCATGGAAATAAAAGTCATTCCCGGAATTGAGCTTACCCACGTGCCCCCGCCTATGATAGCAGAATGCGCAAGGAGAGCGAGGAACCTTGGCGCAAGGATTATAATTGTCCACGGAGAGACAATAGCCGAACCTGTTGCTCCGGGCACAAACAGGGCAGCGATAGATGCCGGTGTAAACATTCTTGCACATCCGGGCCTTATAACTATGGAGGATATCCTCATGGCAAAAGAAAAGGGAGTCCTTCTCGAGATTTCAGCGCGCAAAGGGCACAGCCTGACTAACGGGCATGTGGCTAAACTTGCAGCAGAAGCAGGCGCAAAACTTGTCATAAATACAGACACCCACGAACCTTCAGACCTGATAAACCGGGATCAGGCATTAAAAGTTGTCCTCGGCGCAGGTCTGACCGAGGAAGATTTCAACCTGATGCAGCAAAACGCATCGGCTTTTCTATAAGCTTTTTTTAGACGGCAAACATTCCGTTTTCATAGATTGTGACTTTTCCGCCTCCCGCAAGACGGGCGGTGACTCTTTTCTTCTCGGTATTGACAAGATCCCAGTGGAGTGCCGAGTCATTGAATCCCAGATTTTTCTTTATCTCCCGCGTAAGTTTTTTAGGGTCTCCGGAGAATGTGTCCGAATATGATGAACCGACGGCTATATGGCAGTTGCCGAAGCTGCCGCCGTAGTTTTCATCAAAAAGGGTGTTTGCCATAAACCTGTTTATTTTCGAAAACCTCCTGTCGGTCAGGGAAAATTCCCCTATCCTGTTTGCGCCCTTATCCATTGCCAGTTGTTTTCTCACGAATTCTTCCCCGATTTCCGCGTCTATTTTTACCGCCGAGCCTTTCTTGAACTCCAGCCTGACTTTTTCAATGTAATTACCGCTCCTGTATGATGGCTGGTCGGCAAAGTATTTTCCCCTGGTTCCTCTCCAGTCCGGAGAGATGAATAACTCGAAACTTGGAATATTATGACCCGATATGCCGATCCATTTTCTCTGAGCACCGGGCGTGATTTCGAGGTCGATATTTTCTGACTCAATCTGGTATGACCTGACGGTCATGCCGTTAAGCCATTTCTTTATCCGGGCGGCGTTGCTGTAAACTTTCTGCCATTCCTCAACAGGTGATTTTTTATTTAAAAAGCATGCGGCAGCGATTTCGTTTGTGTATTCTTTCATGGATAACCCCGCATGTTTTGCCAGTTCTTCAGTCGGAAGCATGCAGAGTGTCCAGCCGAAGGCGCCTTCTTCCTCCCTTTTGTCGATGATATCCCTCAAATGTTTCCTTGCTATCGCGGCCTTTCCGATTTTTCCTGGATCGATGCCGCTCAGATGAGTTATCGATTCAGGAGCATGGAGAAAAATGCTGCCGTTTATGTTTTTATAAAGCTCTTCTTCGCCGGGAGGCATGAAAACAAGCTGCCTTCTGTTTGAAATATCGTAAAAGCTGCGCTCCATGACCGGTGTGGAGTTTGCTCTCAAAACCGGGTTTATGCCCATCTTTAAGAGCTTTTCGTTTAAGATCTCGGCAAGCCGGACTGCAGCAAGGTTATATCTGATTAAAACCGTGTCATTTTTTTTATATTTGCCTGTCCGGGCTGTCTTAAGCCCCCAGAGAAGCACATCCGCATACCTGTAAAGTTGTTTTTCGGTCAGCATTTTTTTCCTCTTTGACGGCTTCGTAAAAAGTCATTCTGTCCGCCGCGGCGGATTACTTTGCCGTCTGGGTTAAGAATTATTAAAAGTCAATCATCTTTGAGAAAAAGCGAGTGGTACTCGGGTTCGCTCAGGTGATTTTTAAGAATTTTAGTTATCATGAAAAAAATCCCGGAAAGCTCTTCATCAGTAAGCCTTCCTATCAGTTTTTCCGTGAGAGTGTCGTCGGAAAATTTTTGAAGGTAGTACCGTACCGTGTTTTCATCGGTCTCTCTGTCAAAACCGAATCCGACAAGGCCTGTGTATCTTTCTATAAAATGATGTGAATGGGCTCCCATTTTTCCTTCCCCCAACCCGGATAAGCCGAAACTAAAAAGGTTAAATGTTCTCACACAAAAACACAAACTCAACAAAATCCCTCTGAAGTTCTGACAGGCTTTTTGAATTCGAAGGTTAACCCAGCAGCAAACTACAAAGAATGCGCTCGCTTTTCCGGTCACTGGAATCCTTGAACCCTTGACCCCTTGAATCCTCATAGGATCACCAACTCTTTTGGAGGTGATCCATCAATATTAAGTTGACTTTATATCCGTCTTATTGTGTATTCCGGCTGGTTTATATAAAGAAAATGAAGAACGGTCAACATAAGTTTATCTTAAAATTCCGGGGGATAATATACTTTGATTTTTGATTATTTCACTTCGTCAGATAATGTTTCAATCCGTTATGGAATATGGGATTGCGGGGCGAAAACAAAAAAAGGCTCCGTTATTCTTCTCGGCGGCAGGAAAGAGTTCATGGAGAAATATGCTGAGACAATAGAGGAGTTGAAGCAAAGGCAATTTGATGTTTACAGTATCGACTGGAGGGGGCAGGGCCTTTCAGTGCGTATCCTTGCAAACAGGCAGAAGGGTTATATCAACAATTATAGTGAATACATGGAGGATTTGAATTATTTTGTAAACAATATCGTCCGGCCTGCTGCCGTTTTGCCTATAATAATTCTTGGCCATTCGATGGGCGGACACATAGCGCTTCGTTTTTTGCATGATTTCCCTGAAGCAGCCGATAAAGCTGTTCTGACATCCCCCATGGTAGATATTAATATCCCCACATTTCCAAGATGGCTTGTGAGATTTATTGCTTTTTGTGCGTCAGGGGCTGGTTTCGGGCATTCTTATTCGGTTGGCTCAAAAGGCTATTCCGCCTCAGACATAAAGTTTGAAGGAAACATTCTTACATCTGATCCGGTGCGTTTCATGGATGAGCACAGGGCAATTGCCGAAAACCCTGAGCTTGCCCTGGGTGGTGTTACATACGGGTGGCTTGCAGCGACATTTAAATCGATAGACATTTTATCGGGTGCAGAATACGCCGGGGAAATAAAGACGCCGGTATTGATTATAAGCGCCGGTAAGGACAGAATAGTATCTGAAGCGGCCCAGAGAGAAATATGTTCCGTAATGGGGAAAGGCAGCTTTGTAAGCATCCCCGATTCATTCCACGAAATCCTTAAAGAAAGAGATGCCGTCAGGAAAACCTTCTGGAAGGAGTTTGATCAATTTGCCGTCTGAACCGAAACGCGAGCGCATTCCTCGCTGCTTGCGGCGGGGTTAGCGAGCAAATTAAAAACAGATGATATTCCTTACGGTGAAGATTCCCCGTCCGCTCTGCGGCGGGGAATCTTCAATCATGACTTTTTACGAAGCCGGCACCCTTTTCAAATAACCGCAAAGCTTACCCGGATTGTCCGTCATGATGACTTCGGCGCCTAGGTCAAGTGCCTTTGTTGCCTGTTCAAGAGTGTTGCATGAATATGTCAAAACTGAATAACCGCCCGTTTTAGCTTTTTCCATGAAGCTGCCGGAAAGGTTCGCTATCGGCAGGCAGAGACCGTGAATGAAAGAAGGATAAGATGCCTGATTCAAAAAAGATCCGGAAAGATTAAAAACATATTTATATGCCTGCGCTTTGCTATAGGCAAATTCGAGCAGTTTCGGGTTGAAACATAGAATATAAATGCTGCCTGAATATTTATGCGGCACCTTCTTTTTTATGATCTCTAAAACCTTTAATGTAAGAATCCTGGATGTTTCTGACAGAGAATATTCTTCATCGGATTTGATTTCAACAAAAAGACGGGTTCTTCTGCAGTAAAGGTCAATTGTCTTTTCAAATGTCAGAATCCTTTCTGTCGAATAGTTTTTGGAGAACCAGCTTCCCCAGTCGGAATCGGCAAGTTCGTCAAAGAAACAGGATTCTATTTTCCTGCGCGACCCGGTGATCCGCGAAAGTGTTTTATCGTGATGTATTACCGGGATTCCTTCGCGGGTGGATCTGACATCGAATTCTATGCCATCGACAGGATATTTCAATGCGGTATCGAAGGCCGAACGGGTATTTTCGGGCGCTTCTTCATTTGCGCCCCTGTGAGCGACAATCAACAACTTTTTCCTGCCGGTTATGGATTTTTTCATTTCCGCTCCTTTGTCACTCCCTTGAAAAAAGGGGTTCAGCATATTTTGATCCGCCTCAGACGGATTGGATTCCCGCGGCCCGGCTGACTCAGGCAGGTTCAGTCCCCAAGTGTGTCAGGGGTACCGGCTCGCCCAAGTCTTTCGCAGTAGTGGCTCAAAAAGACGTAAACATAAAAGGATTTTTACGAAATCATAATACGTATATCATGTATCTTAATCTTTGTCACTATCATTAAGATTAACACCGCCAGAAAGATTTATATGAAGAGGCCTTTTGTTATCCTGCGCAAGATACGCCGTTGTTGTGGGAACCGCAAATTCGATTTCCTCGGCTTCAGATGCCCTCATGATCCCTAAAAATAGAAATGAATACCGAGTCCGGCATATTCTATCGTCCGGTTATAAAACTGTCCGTGAGGCGAATGGCCGCTGAAGTATTCGAGCATGAGCTGTACCTTACGGTTTTTGGATTGAATGTTTTCAAGCTGAACCCCCAGCCTTGCAGATACGTCGGCATCCCAGTCGTTTTCCTCCCAGGTTCTCAAATCTACGGCGGCTATGGGTCTTATCCGGTTCGCTAGAAAAGTTTGAGGACTTCTGTATTCCATGCCAAGCTGCGCTGAAAGAGGATCTATACCGGAAGGCTCCTTGTGAATAATATATCCAGCGCCCGTGTAGATCCTGAAGGCCCTGTCGATGTCACAGGACAATTTGAGGTCTATGCTCTCATAGCTCAGGTTTACCCTGTCAATTTTATTATACAGGAGATATTCATCCCCGAGGTGGGAGCTCTGGTGGAAGATCCTGAAAAGTCCTGAAAGGTTATCCTTCCTGTAGGCCACCGGTATTCCGACCCAGTAATCCGCATTTATCAGATCCATTGAGTCTGCATCAAGATTGAAAAAGGCAAAGACCGCCGCCTGTATTCCTGTTATCCATCGTCCTCCGAAAGCATTTCCGCTGTATAAAGGGAAAGTCTCGCCGAAGCTGGTTGCCCCGACGTTTTTCAGCTCATCATCACCAATGTAGCTCTGGTATGCAACCGAGAAATGCGGCCAGCGCGGATCTGCCATTAGAGGATCAAACAGGGTTTCCTCAGGAAGGATTATGTTTTTATCATTATTAGGGCCATCCACGGACTCAGCGGCGTACGCAGGGCAGGCTGTAAGCAGAAACAAAAATGCAATAATATGGAAGTAATTATGTTGTTTCATTTTTATGAGTTCCTTTTGACGTTATAATGCTTTTCTGCTTTTCCTTTTTTACAACATCTTTCTCAACATAAATTTTCGTTTTTGTAAAGGGGTCTATTTCGGTGTAGTACATCAAAGTGGAATATGTAGACGGTGACGGGGTGAAAATCTGGATCTGCTCCGGATTGATCTTTAAATTACGTGAAATAAACGATTTGAGTTTTTTCATATCCTCTTCATTGCATGCGGGATGTGCCGCCATGAAATAATATGTGAGGTATTGCTCTTTCCCCGCCTCTTTTGTGAGCCTGTTGAACAGGTCAACGAATTCAACAAGCGATTTTGTTCCGGGTTTTCCCATTTTTTGCAGGACCTTTTCTTCGGTATGTTCGGGAGCTATTTTAAGCTGTCCGGATACGTGATGCAGCACGATCTCTTTTAAATAATTTTCTCTCCGTGTTTTATCCGAAAGTAGAAGATCATACCTTATGCCCGACGATATGAAAATTTTCTTTATTCCCTTTATGTTCCTTAGTTTCACGAGCAATGATATCTGCCTGCTGTGATCGGGTTTTAATTTGGGGCAGACTTTCGGATGGATGCATCGTTTGTCAAGGCAGCTTCCGCGGGAGAGCTTTTTTTCGCATTCAAATCCATACATGTTTGCCGTAGGACCTCCGACGTCAAGGATATATCCCTTAAAATCAGGATGTGATGCCAGGAGTTTTGCCTCTCTGATTATTGATTCTTCGCTTCGCCAGCTTACAGTTGTTCCTTCATGGACTGATATGGCGCAGAAGTTACACTCTCCGTAGCATCCCCGGTGAGTTGATATGGAAAATTTTATTGTTTCAAGAGCCCTGACCTGTCCCTCTTTTTTGTGAAAAGGATGGAGGTCTCTTTCAAAATCCATGTCATAAATTTCGTCAAGCTCCTCTGTTGAAAGGTGCGGCGCCGGAGGATTATGTATAAGATATCTGCTGTCGTGCTTTAAGCACATGCCCTTTGCCGTAACAGGATCATTGTTCCTGTAAAATGTGTTGAACATATCAATAAATGCCGTTTTGTCTTTGAGCAGAACCTCATAAGAAGGAAGTTCTATATATCCTTCCGGTCTTTCTTTTCCGGAAGAACAGATACCAGGAAGATCCTTTGCTCCGTTTCCGTTTCTTAATTTTTCCGCAAGTTCAACAACTGTCTTTTCACCCATGCCGTAAACGATATAATCCGCTTTTGCATCGAATAATATCGATCTGCGAAGACGGTTTGACCGGAAATCATAGTGGGGAATTCTTCTTAAGCTTGCTTCCATGCCTCCCAATACAAGCGGCTTTGTGTTTTTGAAATATTTTCTTATAAGATTTGAGTAGGCAATGACTGCGCGGTCGGGTCGGCGGGTATTATCACCGCCTGCTGTGTAATCGTCATTTTTTCTTTTCCTGTTCGAGGCCGTATAATTTGCGACCATTGAATCTATGCACCCGCCTGTGATGCCCCAGAAGAGTTCCGGTTCACCAAGTCTAGATATATCGCTGTCCGAATCAATATCCGGCTGCCCGATGATGCCTGTCCGGAATCCCTCTTTTATAAGCATCTTTCCTATGACCGATACTCCTATAAAAGGGCTGTCGATGTAGCTGTCTCCGGTTACAAGAATAACATCGAGTGAGTCCCAGCCCAGTTTTTTGACTTCCTCTTTTGTTGTCGGGATAAACATGTAACTTAAGTTCCTTTAAAATCGAATATCCCACCAAACCAATTGGCGGGCCTTTGGCGGACATCGAATATGGTCTCTAGTCTACAGTTTAACCAGAAACTACAAACCAGAAACCAGAAACCAACTCTTTTTCTTTTCTATATAACTGCTTTGCATATTAAAATCAATAATATAGAAAAGCTTCATAGAAAAGATATCGGAAATGGCAGCTAAAAAAGGCCTGCATATTGATTTTATTTTGCATATTTGCTATTGTCATCGGGAAAATAGTGATCAGTGATCAGTAACCAGAAACAACGGTTCACGATCCACGAATTTCTAAGTACGATGTATGATATTCGATGCTCGAACAACGAACCAGAAACAAGAGACCATGAACCATAAACCAGTTCTATCAGGGCATGTGAGGCTTATATAAAATGCCCCAGTGTGTTTTACTGAATGCGGATTATACATTCCTTAATCTTGTAAACTGGAGAAGGGCAGTCTGTCTTCTTTCCAAGGGAAAGGTTGAGGTCATTTCATATTCCGAGACTTTTATCAAAACTTCCGGCGGGGCACTGATGAAAATCCCTGCCGTCATGAAGCTGATAAAACTCATCAGAACAATCTTCAGAAACAGGGTCCCTTTCAGCAAGAAAAATGTTCTCATAAGGGACGGGTTCAAATGCGCTTATTGTGGCACGGAGAAGGAGAAGCTGACGATCGACCATATTGTGCCGAGATCAAAAGGCGGGGAGACTACTTTCGAAAATTGCGTAGCCGCCTGCAGATCCTGCAATAATCACAAGGGATCGAGAACACCGCGGGAAATCCGGAAGCATCTCAGGGTGAAACCATATCAGCCGACAATCTCCGAGTTTATAAGACTTAAGATTCAAAAACTCGGAATAAATAATGTCTTAAAAGACCTTGGTATATTCTGATTTCATAATAAAGTTATTAACGGGAAAAAGGAGGATAAAATGGCAAAATCAATGGACAGCAAAAAAGAACTTAAAAAGAAGCCGGCTAAATCAATAAAGGAAAAACGACAGGAAAAGAAGGATAAGAAGAAGGAAAAATAGGATGTTTTCGCCGGGGATGAAAATAAAGGGTTACGGCATCTTATCTGCCGTAACCCTTTTTTAATCCTCTGGTCTGTTCGGCAGGATTCAAAGCGGTGACCAACGAATTTATGGAACCAAAACTAAGCGGAAGCGCTAAACGTGTGCAGGATTTCCTTTTTGCGAAGGGCTTCTCTTTTGAAGTTAAGGAGCTGCCCGGTTCAACCAGGACGGCTCAAGAGGCCGCTGACAGCATTGGGTGTGAAGTAGCTCAAATAGCTAAATCTCTCGTGTTCAGCGAGAAGGAAACCGGCCTTCCGGTTCTTGTTATTGCATCAGGGTCAAATCGGGTGGATTTAGCGAAAATCGAAAAAACTACAGGCCTGAAACTCGGCAAAGCTGATGGAAAGTATGTGAAAGAAAGAGTCGGATATGCAATCGGTGGGATTCCACCAGTAGGCCATGATGAATCCCTGGAAACCATATTAGATACAGACCTGAAGAAATATGAAGTGATTTGGGCTGCCGCAGGCACCCCGTTCGCGGTTTTTCAACTGAAGCCTGCTGATCTTGAATCACTCACAAACGGAAGATGGATTGATTTATCAGAACACAAATAACAATCAATTAAATCATAACACTGTGTAAGAACATCACACCAAAAGGAGGGCAAACCTATGACAACACAGAGAGCTTTATGGGTGGTTGCAGTCGTTGCAGCTCTTGCACTCGTATCATGCGCGACTGCGGGAAAGCAGTTTGACCGGACGCATGTTGGCGATATCAAGGTTGGCGTCCAGGACAAAAACCAGATCCGCGACTGGTTCGGCTCACCGAAACAGTCTCAGTCGATAACGGGCAGTCCGGCCGGGTGCATGGAGCGGTGGATCTACGTTCACGCTTACGCATCCTTTGGCGGGGCTAAAACGAAAGCCGCATCACTGGTTGTTGACTTTGACAGGAACGGGAAAGTGTGCGATCACGCGTACACAGAGCAATGATACGTGGACTAAACGAACTGCGCCGGGACCTCCACTGTGCTCCGGAAGGTTCAGGCGTCCCGTTCGCAAAGAGGAATCGATATGGGAGTAACAGAGTTTAACGCGAAATTCGGCTTAAAAAACCGTCACAGTTTCTTTTACGACAGGAGCAAATCTGCGGGCAAACTAACGCTCTACTGCTATACCAGTTCATACTCCTGCGGACATCTTAACTGTGACACGGCGTACAAGGATCACACCGTCTCAATTCCCTTCCGTGGTCCCGAAGACATAAGCCAGATCATTCAGGGTCTTGTTGAAGCATCTGCCGGCCATCACTTCTCTTTCTTTGGCGAGGATGGCAATCTGATCGAGATCTGGTCAAATGGATCTCAGTTAACCGCATCATACCCTACGTCGGATCGGGGCAAGTATTGGTGCAAGCAAGATGACGTCAATACCTGTTGCCCCGTCAACATGAAAGGGATCACCGAGGGACAAGGGCAGCTGACCAAAGAGGAAGCAGGGCGTCTGTTTCAGATCATGATCGCCCTGCTCCGAACGTTCCCCGACTACTCCGAAACCGTGGTTAGGTTCCAAAAAACCGAGATCGGCTAATGCGAACAATCCGGATGCACCGTATCCACTTATTACCAGTGTAATATGAAATCAGCAACAACCTATCACGGGGTGATGATGATCCTGTTTTTCCTGGCCTTATTCCTTATTTATGGCGGTACTCATCTCTATTTTTTCCTCAAAGTGAAAGCGGCGCTTTCTCCGGGAATTTTCTCTTCCATCTTTCTGGCGCTCTTTCTGCTCTTAATGGTTATTACGCCGATACAGATCAGGGTCCTGGAAAATCTGGGCATGGAAGCTTTCGCGCGCTTTTCAGCCTATACCGGCTATCTCTGGATGGGATTCATCTTCCTCTTCTTTTCCGCTTCACTGGCCATAGATATTTACCATGGACTTCTTCATGGCGTCGGATTCTTCTTTCAACGGGATTTATCAGCGCTCTTCCTGGCGAAACGCACCGTTTTATTCCTGTCTCTTGCATGGGGAATGGCAACGGCGCTATATGGTTATTTTGAAGCCCGTGACATAAAGACCGAACGGATTATAATAAGTTCTCCGAAAGTTCCGGCCGCAGTCGGAAAGCTCATCATCGTCCAGATTTCCGATGTGCATCTGGGGCTGATCATCAGGGAGGAGCGTCTGAAGCGGATCATTGCCTGGATCAACGGAGTCTCGCCTGATCTTCTTATTTCCACCGGGGACCTGGTGGATGGACAGATTATCCGGATGACAGGACTGGCTGAACTCTTCCAGAATATCCGGCCAAGATTCGGCAAGTTTGCCGTGACTGGAAATCACGAGGTATACGCGGGACTGGGTCAGGCCGTCGGTTTTACCGAACGGGCGGGTTTCAAGGTGCTTCGTAATGAAGGGTCAACGGCAGGCGGACTGATAAATGTCGTGGGGGTTGACGACCCGGCGATAGGGAGAGTCACCCATTCCCGGCCGGCCACGGAAAAGTCTCTTTTGTCGAAAGTTTCCTCAGACAGATTTACCCTGCTTCTCAAGCACCGCCCGTCTGTGGAGCCGGAGAGCCTGGGCCTCTTTGATCTGCAACTGTCAGGGCATGTCCACAAAGGGCAGATATTCCCCTTCAATCTTCTGACCTATCTGTTTTATCCCGTAAGGACAGGTTTTACACTGTATCCCCAGAACTCCGCTCTCTACGTGAGCAGAGGTACCGGCACCTGGGGGCCGCCGATCCGCTTCCTGGCTCAGCCTGAAGTAACGGTAATCGAACTGATACACGCCGATAAGGGCAATTAAACAGGCTGCCCTGTTTTATGAGGATCAATCTAAACATTATTAGACGACATGCAGCAGACATTTCTGCAAGAAGGGAGGAGGGGCTATTAAAATTGTGCGACTTGGTAGTGGTAGGGCTGAGGTATATTAACAGGGGTCTCCAAACTATGCGTTGCAGTTCACCGACTGTGCCGGGCGCTCAACGCTGGGAGGTAGAAAAAGTAATAGCACTGAAGTCACATGTGATTGATTTTGGGATACTAAATGGTTTCCATCCGGAAATGGCCCTTTTGTGCGATCTCTGTGTCAATCTACGGGATTTCTTGTGCGACATACAATGTGTATGTCTCCGCGCAATCCCTTGATTTTCTTGAGCTTGCCCAAAATTGCCTATTTCCGAATTGGAAACATTAATGTGTCCCATTTTGGTTTCCGGATGGACACTAAATGGAAAATATGAATAAAAATGTGGGCATTCTTGCAATGGCAGCCACTGCGTTTCTCTGGAGCATTGCTGGATTGTTTATAAAGGTAATCGACTGGAACCCAATTGCGATAGCTGGAATGCGCAGTTTTATCGCATCAATTGTAATTCTCATCTATCTGAAACGCCCCAGGATTCATCTTTCTTTTCCGCAGATTGCCGCGGCAATAGCTAATGCCGCAACGATGCTCCTGTTCGTCTCAGCCAATAAAACCACCACCGCGGCTAATGCGATCATTCTTCAGTATATAGCACCGATTTTAACTGCCTTTATCGGAGCAATTTTACTGAAGGAGCGCACGCATATGGAACATTTTGCAGCATTGCCGCTTGTAGTGGCCGGTATGATCGTTATGTTTTTTGACGAACTTGGCGGCGGAAAATTGTTCGGCAATGTTCTTGCAATAATGTCGGCGGTCACGTTTAGTTTTTATTTCGTGTTCATGCGCATGCAAAAAGACGGTTCGCCGCTCGAATCGATCCTTCTGTCCCATTGGCTCACGGCAGGAATATGTATTGTAATATCACTTTTTCTTCCGGCGCCGCATGTAACACAGAAATCGCTCGTCGCAATCGCGGTGCTGGGGGTTGTTCAGATCGGTATCTCGTCGATTTTGTTTTCCATTGCGATTAAACGTATTTCTGCGGTTTCAGCGATACTCATCGCAGTCATCGAGCCTGTATTTAACCCCGTATGGGTGTTCTTTGCGATAGGAGAAGCCCCGGGCTCCAATGCGCTTATAGGAGGCGGAATCATTGTCATGGCAGTAACAATAGCTTCCATTATCACCGCACACCGGAGGGAGTGAATCGCAAATTTACAAGGTAATTTTGCAAAGTCATTGACATGTACAGGTCGTAGAGGTGTGGATGAAAGAAATTGAAGATGTGTTTTTAAGAAAAAGCCCCACACTAAGTCCCGCAACACGAAAAAAGGGTTTACCGCATAGTGTGATAAACTCTTGATATTACTGGTACGCCCGGCAGGATTCGAACCTGCGGCCTACGGATTCGAAGTCCGGCGCTCTATCCAGCTGAGCTACGGGCGCAAAAAGAAACTTTTGCATAACATCCCCTTTTGCCCGATTAGCGCTGAAGCTTCACTAACGTGTCATCGTCAGGCTCAAATTCCCATCCTCGAAATACTTCAATGTATTCCTGTGGTTGAAATTATCACCTTCCTTGAACTTGAGCAAAATTGGATGCTCTTCAAAGGTTTCTTGAAAAATGGGGTGAGTGAAGGGGATTGAACCCTCGACAACCGGGGCCACAACCCGGTGCTCTGCCAACTGAGCTACACCCACCATATGCAGTGAAAGCCTTCTACCAAATAAGATAATCCATTTCAAGAGATATTTTCAAAAGAAAGGGTTCAAGGATTCGAGGGTTCAAGGGGTCGAGTGATCAAAGGGGCAATAAAGCGAGAGGCGTGAGGCGAGAAAGAAGATAAGTGTTAAGATTTAAGTATTAAGTGTTAAGGGCTGAGAGTTGGGTGTTGAGTGAATAGTTAATAATTATAAGGCGTAAAGAG
>Ga0315268_10001582_pt1 | contig 26195 bp, 23 predicted proteins | sample C1_top_MG_FD_204535 | JGI IMG/M metagenome (GOLD analysis project Ga0315268, IMG submission 204535) | Sediment microbial communities from Yellowstone Lake, YNP, Wyoming, USA - C1_top | ecosystem: Environmental > Aquatic > Freshwater > Lake > Sediment | place: USA: Wyoming | collected 2017-08-01
GATGTTGGGGATGAAGTTGATCGCCGCGAACGTCTGGACGAGGACCAGGAAGCGCGCGGGCCACACGCCGCGGCCGACGAAGTCCAGCCCCAGCCACAGCGTCAGGAACTGCGGCATCAGCGCGAACAGCAGCACCAGGACCGGCAGCACGACCCAGAGCAGGAACCGCGACGCCTTCAGGTACATCCGGACCAGCCGCTCGCGGGCGTCCGGGCCGTGCACCTCGCTCATCATCGGCAGGAGCACGGTCGAGATCGCGGCGGGCAAGGTCTGCACGCGCTGCAGCAGGCCGGACGGCACGGAATAGAGCGTCAAATCGGTCAGTGACACCGCCCGGACGATGAAGACCTTGTCCAGCTGGGTGTTCGCGATGGAGGCGACGTTCACCAGCCAGGCGCTGACGCCGAACGCGGCGTAGCTCTTGAACGCCAGCCGCTCGCCGACCTTGAAGGCGCGCGCGGGGCGGAGCAAGGTCCACAGGACGGCGAAGAAAATCAGGCATATCCCCGCCTGAAGGACGACGTACCAGGCGGCCACGCCCTTCAAGCCCAGGCCCCGCGAGATCAGCGCGGCGGCGCCCAGCGGCATGAGCCCGTTTTGGAGCAAGGCGACGCCGACCTGCCAATCGAAGCGCTGAAGCCCCTGCAGGACGGCGCCGGAGAACTGGATCAAAGCGGCGAAGACCGCGCCCAAGGCGGCGGCGCAAATGACCCACGCCGCCAGGTCCGTCAGCGCCGGCGGAACGTGGAACAGGCGCACGGCCCAAAAGCGGGCGCCTCCGGCGACCACGGCCGCGCCGATCAGCGCCCCGAGAAAATGGGTCGAGCCCGAGTATAAAAGGATGTCGCGCAGGCCGCCGCGGTTGCGCGCGGCGTGGAACTGGGCCGTGTACTTGATCGTGGCCGAGCCGGCCCCGAAGGACAGAAGCGACAGGTAGCCCGCGGTCGCGTAGAGCAGAACGTACAGGGCGTACGTCTCGATGCCCATGCGGTGGACCAGGTACGGCGTCACGAAGAAGCCGATCACCGCGACGCCCAGCTGTCCCGCCAGGTTGATGCCGGTGTTGCGCGCGAATTGCCGGGCCTTGCTCACGATTCCAGTATATTAAGATATGGCGATGACTGATCACGGCGCGGAGATCCGGGAGGGCCGGCGCTTCGAATTCGGCGCCAATTGGGCGCGATTCCTGGAATCGCTGGACGAGGCGCGCATCGAACGCGCCCAAAGGTCCCTTCAGGACATGCTCGGCGCGCCCGATCTCCGCGGCAAGCGCTTTCTGGACGTCGGCAGCGGCTCGGGACTGTTCAGTCTGGCGGCGCGGCGCCTTGGCGCGTCGGTGCGATCCTTCGACTACGACCCGAAGTCGGTGGCGTGCACGCAAGAGCTCCGGCGACGTTATTTTCCCGACGACCCGGACTGGACGGTGGAGCGGGGCTCGGCCCTGGACGCGGATTATTTAGGACGGCTGGGGCGGTTCGACGTGGTCTACAGTTGGGGCGTTCTGCACCACACCGGCGCGCTCTGGCAAGCGCTCGAGAACGTCTCGCCCCTGGTCGCGGACGGCGGACGTTTGTTCCTCGCGATCTACAACGACCAGGGCTGGGCGAGCGTCCTGTGGCTGCGCGTCAAGCAGCTCTACAACCGCCTGCCGGGGCCGCTGCGCTGGCTCGTTCTGGGCCCCGCGTTCGTCAGGCTGTGGGGGCCGGCCTTCGTCCGCGATCTGCTCCACGGCGACCCCGCGCGCACGTGGCGCGAGGGCGTCGGGCGGGGCATGGACCCGTGGCGCGACGTCGTCGATTGGGTGGGCGGCCTGCCGTTCGAGGCGGCCCGGCCGGAAAAGATCGTCGATTACTACGCCGCCAAGGGCTTCCGGCTCGAACGCCTCGAGACCTCCGGGGGCGGACACGGCTGCAACGAGTTCGTTTTTTCGCGCCCCCGCTGATATGTTATCCTGCTCGCGGATGAGTTTCTCATGAAGACGCGGACCGCACGCACGCTCGCCGACAACGATCTGGCGCTCTACCGCCTGATGCTCAAGATCCGCCTGGCGGAGGAGCGGATCGTGGCCCTGTACCCCTCGGACAAGATTCAAAGCCCCGTCCACCTCTCCGTCGGCCAGGAGGCCGTCGCGGCCGGCGTGTGCCTGGCCTTGGCGACGGACGATCACCTCCACGGAACCTACCGCGGCCACGGCGTCTACATCGCCAAGGGCGGCGACCTGGGACGGATGTTCGCCGAGCTGTACGGCAAGGACACCGGCTGCGCGCGCGGCCGCGGCGGCTCGATGCACCTAGCGGCGCCGGAAGTCGGCCTCGTCGGCTGCTCGGCGATCGTCGCCGGCCTCATCCCGGTCGCGACCGGCGACGCCCTCGCCGCCCAGATGCAGGGAAGCCCGCGCGTGGTGTGCTCGTTCTTCGGCGACGGCGCCGTCGACGAGGGCGTGTTCTACGAGAGCGTGAATTTCGCGGTGCTGAAGGGCCTGCCGATCGTCTACGTCTGCGAGAACAACGGCTACGCGATCCACTCGCGCGTCCCCGACCGCCACAAGCAGACCGACCTGTTCCGCCTGACCGAGGGCCTGGGCCTGCGCGGCAGCCGCCACGACGGCAACGATGCGCGCGTCGTGTTCAAGACCATGTCGCGGGCGGTCGCCGCGGCGCGCCGCGGCAAGGGTCCCGTCCTGCTCGAGTACATGACCAACCGCTGGCACGAGCACGTGGGGCCCGGCACCGATTTCCAGGAGGCCTACCGGCACCCGAAGGACCGCACGCGCGCCGCCCAAAACGACCCGCTGCGGATCATGGAGGCGGCCCTGAAGCGCCGCGGAGCGGCCCGCCTGGACGCCGTCGCCGCCGAGATCGGCCGCGAGATCGACGCGGCCGTGGCCTTCGCCGAGAGCAGCCCCTTCCCCCCGGTCGAAAGCCTGCTCGCCGGCCTGTACGCGGAGAGCCGGTGAAGACGAAGCGGCTCAACTACGGCCAGGCGATCCACGCGGCGCTGGCCCACGCGATGGAGAAGGACCCGGCCGTCTTCCTGATGGGGATCGGCGTCGACGACCACAAGGCCGTCTTCGGCACCACGAAGGGCTTCGTCGGCCGCTTCGGCCGCAAGCGGGTCTTCGACACGCCGATCTCCGAGGGGGCGATGACCGGGATCGCCGTGGGCGCGGCGCTGGGCGGGATGAAGCCGGTCCACATCCACATCCGCGCCGATTTTCTGTACCTGGCGATGGACCAACTGATCAACAACGCCGCCAAGTGGAGCGCGATGTCCGGCGGACGCGCGTCCGTCCCGCTGGTGATCCGCGCGGTGATCGGGCGCAGCTGGGGCCAGGGCGCCCAGCACTCGCAAAGCCCGCAGTCCCTGCTCATGAACGTGCCCGGCCTCAAGGTCGCGATGCCGACCACGCCCGCCGACGCGCAGGGCCTCCTGCTCGCCGCGATCGAGGACCCCAATCCGGTCGTGCTGCTCGAGCACCGCCTGCTCTACGACATCGTCGGCGACGTTCCCGACCCCCCGGTCGCCGTGCCCTTCGGCCGCGCCGTCGTGCGCCGCGCGGGCTCCGACCTGACGATCGTCGCCGGCGCGCACATGGCCATCGAAAGCCTGAAGGCCGCCGAGTTCCTGGCCAAGCACGGGGTGTCGGCCGAGATCGTGGACCCGGTGACGCTCGTGCCGCTGGACCGGGCCGGGATTCTGCACTCGCTGGCCAAGACCGGGCGGCTTCTCGTCGTGGACTCGGGCTGGACGACCTGCGGCGCCAGCGCCGAGATCGCGGCGCTGGCGGCCGAACAGGGCTTCGACTCGCTGACCGCGCCGGTGCGCCGCCTGGGCATGCAGCCGACCGTCTGCCCGGTCAGCAAGCCCCTCGAGCAGGCCTTCTACCCCAGCGCCAAGACGATCGCGGCCGAGGCCTTCTCCATGCTGGGCCGAGCTTTCCCGGACGCTCCCGCGCCCGAACTCACCAACGCGTTCAAAGGACCCTTCTGATGCCCCTGCGCTACCACTTGGCCGAAGACACCATCGACCGCGCCGACGTCGACCGCCTGATCCGCTGGCTGAAGACCTACCCGCGCCTGACCAAGGGGAAGGTCACGCTCGAGTTCGAGGCCAAGTGGGGCCGCTGGTTGGGGCGCGAGCGCTCCGTGTTCTGCAACTCCGGCTCCTCGGCGAACCTGCTGATGTTCGACGCCCTGCTGCTCTCGGGCCGCCTGAAGAACCGCAAGGTGATCGTGCCCAGCGTGGGCTGGGTCACGTCGGTCGCGCCCGCCATCCAGCTCGGCTTCGAGCCGATCATGTGCGAGGCCGACCCGGAGACCTTCGGCCTGGACCTCGTGCATCTGGAAAAGCTCCTCAAGCGCCATCGCCCGGGCGCGGTCATGCTCGTGCAGGTCCTGGGCGTGCCGCACAAGATGGAAGAGATCATGCGCCTGAAGAAGCGCTACGGCTTCTTCCTGATGGAGGACGCCTGCGCGGCCGTCGGCGCCGAGTACCGCGGCCGCAAGGTCGGCACCTTCGGCGACATGGCCAGCTTCTCCTACTATTTCGGCCACCAGTTCTCGACCATCGAGGGCGGCATGGTCTCCACCGGCGACGCGCGCCTGGGCGACCTGCTGCTGATGCTGCGCAGCCACGGCTGGAGCAAGGACTTGAGCCGCCCCGCGCACGCGGCCCTGGTGCGCCGCCACCGCGTCGACGACTTCCACTCGCCGTTCGTGTTCTACGAGCCGGGCTTCAACCTGCGCTCGACCGACCTCAACGCCTTCATCGGCCTGGGCCAGATCGACAAGCTCGCGGCGATCGCCGCGGCCCGCCAAAAGAATCACGAGCACTACCTCCGGCGCCTGGGCGGGCGCTTCTACACCCAGACCTGGGAGAAGGGCTCGCGCGTGTGCAGCATCTCCTTCGGCCTGCTCGCCAAGGACCGCCGCGAGCGGCGCGCGATCGTCTCCGCGCTCGACGCCGGCGGCATCGAGACCCGCATCTTCTCGGCCGGCAACCTGGGGCTGCATCCGTTCTGGACCAAGCGCTACGGCAAGGCCAGCTTCCCGTTCGCGGACCGCATCCACCACACCGGCTTCTTCCTGCCCAACAACCCGTCGCTGAAGGCCGCGGACGTGGACAAGATCTGCGACACGGTCCTGAAGGCCGTCGCGTGAGGAAGCCCGCGAAGATCCGCCGCGTCCTCATCACCGGCGTGACCGGCTCGGGCGGCAGCTACCTGGCCGAGCACATCCTCCAGCACGAGAAGGGCGTGGAGGTCCACGGCCTGTCGCGCTGGCACAGCACCACGCAGAACGCGGGCCGGACGGACCGCCGCGTGATCGTCCACGAGTGCGACCTTCTCGACTTCGGCTCGGTCTTCGCCGCCTTGAAGGCCGCGCGTCCCGACGCGATCTTCCACCTGGCGGCGCACGCCAACGTGCGCACGTCCTTCCAGACGCCCGACTCGGTCCTGAGCAACAACATCCTGGGCACCAGCCACCTGCTGGAAGCCGTCCGTCTGCTGGAGCTGGACCCGATCATCCAGATCTGCAGCACCTCCGAGGTCTACGGTCAGGTGGACCCCAAGGACGTGCCGATCACGGAGTCGGCTCCGCTGCGCCCGGTCAGCCCCTACGCGGTGTCGAAGACCGCGCAGGACCTTCTGGGCTGGAGCTATTTCCGCAGCTACGGCATGAAGATCATCCGCACGCGCATGTTCACCTACCTCAATCCCCGGCGCACGGACCTGTTCGCGACCTCCTTCGCCCGGCAGGTCGCCCGCATCGAGCTGGGGCTGCAGAAGGTCCTGCTCCACGGCAACCTGGACTCGGTGCGCACCTTCATCGACGTGCGCGACGCGGTCCGGGCCTACTGGGACGCCATCCGCCTCGGCGAGCCCGGCGAGGTCTACAACATCGGCGGCGCGACGACGATGACGGTGGGCCAGTGCCTGAAGCGCCTCCAGGCGCTGAGCCGCGTCCGGATTCCCACCCGGGTCGACCCGAAGCTGATGCGGCCCGCCGACGTCACGCTGCAGATCCCGTCCGTCGCGAAGTTCGCGGCGGCGACGGGCTGGAAGCCGCGCTACGCCTTCGACGACAGCCTCGGCGCGCTGCTCGAGCATTGGCGCCGGGAAACCCGCAAGGAGAAGGCCGCCGCCGCGGCCGTCCGCTGACATGACCGCCCAAAAGACCGAAGTGCTGGTGACCGGAGGCGCGGGCTACATCGGCTCGGTGCTGACCGAGCTGCTGCTCGCCCGCGGCCTGCGCGTGACCGTCGTCGACAACTTTCTCTACGGCCAGAACAGCCTGCTGAACCTGTGCGCGTCGGACGACCTGCAGATCGTGCGCGGCGACTGCCGCGACGAGGCGCTGATGCGCCGCCTGCTGAAGGGCAAGGACGCCGTCATCCCGCTGGCCGCCCTGGTCGGCGCGCCGCTCTGCGACCGCGACACGGTCGGCGCCGAGACCACGAACCGCGACGCCGTGCGGATGATCTGCCGCCTGGCCGCCCCGGAGGCCAAGATCCTGTTCCCGGTCACCAACAGCGGCTACGGGATCGGCGAGAAGGGCAAGTTCTGCACCGAGGACAGCCCGCTGAAGCCGATCTCCCTCTACGGCCGGACCAAGGTCGACGCCGAGCGCGCGGTGCTCGAGCGCGGCAACTCGATCACCTTCCGCCTGGCGACCGCCTTCGGCGCCTCGCCGCGCATGCGCATGGACCTGCTGGTCAACGACTTCGTCTACCGCGCGGTCGTCGACCGGGCCGTCGTGGTCTTCGAGGGGCACTTCAAGCGCAACTACATCCACGTGCGCGACATCGCGCGCGTCTTCCTGCACGGCCTTGAGAACTTCGACGCGATGAAGAACAAGCCCTACAACGTGGGCCTCGCGGACGCGAACCTCTCGAAGATCGAGCTGTGCGAGGTGATCCGCCGCGTGCTCCCGAACTTCGTCCATCACGAGGCGGCGATCGGCGAGGACCCCGACAAGCGCGACTACATCGTCTCCAACGCCCGCATCCTGGCCGCCGGCTTCAAGCCGGACTGGAGCATCGAGCGCGGCGTGCGCGAGCTCGTCAAGTGCTACACGGTGCTGGGCCAGGTCAACCCCTACGCGAACGTCTGAGGCCCCATGATCATCACGCGCACGCCGTTCCGGATGTCCTACTTCGGCGGCGGCACCGACTATCCCGCCTGGTTCCGGGAGCGCGGCGGCGCGGTCCTGGCCACGACGATCGACAAGTACTGCTACATCACCTGCCGCTACCTGCCTCCGTTCTTCGAGCACAAGAGCCGCATCCTGTACTCGAAGGTGGAGACCGTCGCCAGCAACGACCGCATCGAGCACCCGGCCGTGCGCGGCGTGCTCGCCCACATGGGAATCCAGGACGGCATCGAAATCCACCACGACGGCGACCTGCCCGCCCGCACCGGCCTGGGCTCGAGCTCCGCGTTCGTGGTCGGTCTGCTGAACGCCCTCTCCGCCCTGCGCCACGACATGCCGACCAAGATGGAGCTCGCCAAGGCGGCCATCCACATCGAGCAGAACGTGCTGCGCGAGAACGTCGGCTGCCAGGACCAGGTGATCACCTCGTTCGGCGGCCTGCAGCGCATCGATTTCGAGAAGAACGACGACATCCACGTGACGCCGATGGTCGTCAGCCGGGAGCGGCTCGAGGAGCTCCAGTCGCACACCTTGCTCTACTTCACCGGCTTCTCCCGCATCGCGTCCGAGATCGTCAAGGAACAGCTCCAGCGCATGCCGGACAAGACCAGCGAGCTCAACCGCATGCGCGAGATGGTCGACGAATCGATCGGCCTCCTGCTGGGCAAGAACGACCTGAACGGCTTCGGCCGCCTCCTCGACGAAAGCTGGGGCCTGAAGCGCGGCCTCAGCTCGAAGGTCTCGTCGCCGGCGATCGACGAGATCTACGAGGCGGCCAAGTCCGCCGGCGCGCTGGGCGGCAAACTGATGGGCGCGGGAGGCGGCGGCTTCATGATGCTCTTCGCCCCCCCGCCCGCGCACGCGCGCATCCAGGAGAGGCTTAAAAAACTCCTGCGCATCCCGTTCCGCTTCGACAACGAGGGCAGCCGCATCGTCTACTACCAGCCGAGCTCGTACCAGGGCTCCTCGTCCGCGGCCGCCGCCGCGCCGTGACCGCGCCCGCGGACGCCGACGTCGTCATCCTCTGCGGCGGGCTCGGCACGCGGCTGGGCCCGGCCTTGGCGGGCCTGCCCAAGCCCCTGGCGCCGATCGGCGACAAGGCTTTCCTGGACCTCCTGCTGGAGCAGGCCGGGCGCCGCGGCTTCACGCGCTTCATCCTCTGCGTCGGCCACAAGGCCTCGGAGATCGAGCGCCGCTACCGCGGCGGCGGCGGCCGCGAGATCCTCTTCTCCCGGGAGACGACGCCGCTGGGAACGGCGGGCGCGCTCAAGCTGTGCGAGCCGCTGCGCCGCGGCCGCACCAGCCTGGTGATGAACGGCGACTCGTTCTGCGATTTCGACCCGCGCGACCTTCTCGCGGCCCACGCCCTCGGCGGCGGGCCGGCGACGATCGCGGTGGTTCCCGCGGCCGGGCGGACCGACGGCGGCTTCATCGAGCTCGCCGAAAACGGCGACATCGCGCGGTTCAGCGAGAAGACCGAGGCCGCGCGCCACATCAACGCCGGCGTGTACGCGCTCGACTCCGCCGTGTGGCGGGAGATTCCGGCGGGGCGGCCGTGCTCGCTGGAAACCGAGATTTTCCCGTCTTTGCTGGGGCGCGGCCTGCGCGGCTGGGTCGCCCCCGCCGAGCTGTACGACATCGGGACGCCGGAGCGCCTCGAGGCGTTCCGCCGGCTACGCGCGGGTCCTCGCCCCGATCGCGTCGCAGACGTGGGCGGCGAAGGGAATTGAGCACGTAAACCCGGGCGACACCGCGTTCAGCACGTGCATCGAGCGCTTGTCGCCCTCGATCACGAAATCCATCTCCAGCTTTCCGGTCCGGATGTCCAGCAGCTGGGCGCGGATGCCGGGCCGGCCCCAGCGCCGGAAGTTCCCGGGCCGCACGCCGCTCAGCAAGCGGCTCGCCAGCTCCGCCATCCGCCCGGCCGAGCGCTTGCGGAACTCCTCGACGGCCAAGGTCTTGAAATCGAAATCGGAGCCGAAGAGAAGCCCCAGGTCCCGGGCCGCGATCTCCAGGAACTCGCCGAGTTGGAAACGCTCGAAGCCCTCGTACTGCTCGCGCCAGAACGCCGGGATCGCCGTCGGTCCGATGTGGACGTGGCCGTCGGCGGCGACGGTGAAGTGGACGCCGAGAAAGGGGTTGCGGATGTCGGGCACCGGATAGACGTTCGTGCGCACGGAGCCGGCGGGCTCGTCGGAATGGAGGTAAAGACCCTTGAAGGGCAGGACGCGGTAGTTCGCGGAGAAGCCGAAGTCGCGGGCGACGCGATCGGCGTAAAGGCCCGCGGCGTTGACCACGTAGCCGGCGTCCAGGGTTCCCGCCGTCGTGCGCAGCGAGTTCCCCTCCCGGCCCCGGTACGCCTCCCCTTCCCGGACCTCGACGCCCTCGGCCGCCGCGTCCCGGCGCACCGCGCGCAGGACCAGGACCGGGTCCACCGAGGTGGTGCTCGGCGAGAACAGCGCCTTCTCGAACGTCAGGACCCGCGGCTCGATCTCGCGGGCTTCCTGGGCCGTCACGGACTTCAGCGCGACGCCGTTGGCCGCGCCCCGCCTCAGCAGCTCCGCCAGCGGCGCGAGGTCCTGGGGCCCCTGCGCGACCACCAGCTTGCCGCAGCGGTTGAGCGGGATCCCCCGGTCCTCGCAGTATTCGGTCAGGGCCTTGTTGCCGGCGCGGGTGAAGCGCGCCTTCAGGCTGTCGGGCGAGTAATAGAAGCCGGCGTGGATCACGCCGCTGTTGCGCCCGCTGGCGTGCAGGCCGCATTCCTTTTCCTTTTCCAGCACGGCCACGGAGCAGTCGGGATGACGCCTCTTGAGCTCGCGGGCGAGGCTCAAGCCGACGATCCCGCCGCCGATGACGACGAAATCGCGCGACGCGGAACTCATGATCCGCCTCCCTGGTACAGGTCCTCGAGCCGCGCGACGACGCGGGCGATCGCGTAGCGCGACTCGGTCTGCGCGCGCGCCGCCGCGCCCAGCCGGGCGGCCAGTCCCGGCTCGGTTTCAAGCCGGCGCGCCGCGGCCTTCAGCGCGTTCTCGTCGTCGCGGTCGAACAGCAGGCCCGTGCGCTCGTGCGCGACCGTCTCGGCCGTGCCGCCCACGTTCGAGGCCAGCGGGGCGAGGCCGGACGCCATCGCTTCCAGGAGCGCGTTCGACAGCCCCTCCGACGTGGACGGAAGCACGAAGACGTCCGCCGCCGCGTACACGCCGGCCAGCTCCTCGCGCGGGGCGAGAATGAGAACGCGTCCGTCCGCCGCGGCCGCCTCCGCCTCGATCGCGGCGCGCTCCGGTCCGTCGCCGACGAGCACGGCCCGGCCGCGCGACCCCGCGGCCCGGCGCCACAGGCGCAGGAACCAGGGCAGCCGCTTTTCCGGCGAGAAGCGCCCGGTGTAGAGGAAAATCACCGCGTCCTGGTCCCAGCCCAGCTCCTCGCGCAGCGCGCGCTTGCGCGCCGCGGAGACGGGCGCGAACCGCTCCACGTCCACGCCGTTGGGCAGAATCTCGATCGGGACCGGGCCGAGAAAACCCCGCGCCTCGTCGGCGAGGTCGGGCACGACCGCCAGGAAACGCGGCCTCAGGGCGCCCAGCGCGCGCAGCTTCGCCCGGCCCGACGCCGTCTTCGACGAGGACGCCAGCTCGCCGATGCCGCGGCCGCCGCCCAGCTTCACCAGCGCCGGGCGGCCGAGAAGACGCCCCGCCGCGGCCGCGGCCAGAGCGGGGGAGCCCGCCAGATGGGCATGAACGGCGTCCCACTCGACCCAGTGGAGCATCAGCCAGGAGAACGCCCCGGCCAGGAAGCACAGCGAGTCCAGAGCGCCGGCGCCGAGCACCGGCAAGCGCCGGACGGTCACGCCGCGCACGGTTTCCCGCGCGGACAGGCCGGAGAGACGGCGGGTCAGCACGGTCACGCGGTGGCCGCGCGCGGCCAGCGCCGCCGACAGCTCCAGCGCCTGGCGCTCCGCGCCTCCGACCGTCGGCCAGAAGCCGGCGCTGACCATCACGATCGAAAGCGGTCTCATGCGGCGGCTTTCTTGCCCACGGCCCCCGGCTTGGGCACCAGGCCGTGCGCGAGGACCTTGAGCGCGGTGAAGCCCTCTTCCGAGTACCAGCGCGTCAGTTCCTCCTTGGTGTGATGCCACTGGTAGGGCGGCGACACCCAGTCGAAGTTCTCGATCAGGCGCGCCTGGAAGTCCGGATCGATCGAGAACGTGAAATACTTGACGCCCGGAATCGCGCCGAGAACGGTCAGCGGATAGCACAGGGCGTACGTGACCGGGACCGGAAGGCGCGTCGTGAACAGGCGCACGAAGTCGCTGAACAAGTGGCGGATCAGCACGATCCACCACGCCAGCCGGCGGTGCGCGACGATCCATTCGCGTCCCGGGCGTATCGGGTTGGTCGCGAAATCCTCGTAGGCGCCGGCCCGGCCGTACAGCCAGACGGACAGCAGGCCGCCGGGCTTGACCAGGGCCGCGACCGCCTTGAACGCGGCGCGCGTGTCGGAGGTGTGGTGCAGCACGCCCTGGCTGTAGGCGAGATCGAAGATCCTTTTTTTGAGCGGCGGGCGCAGAAGGTCCCCTTCGACGGGATGGAGCTTCGGGTTCGACTTCGCGGCCTCGGCGACGCGGATTAGGCTGTCGGACATGTCCACCGCGACGACCTCCGCGCCGAGCGACAGCGCCACCGCGCTGTAGCGGCCCATGCCGCAGCCCGCGTCGAGAACGAGCTTGCCGGAAAACTGCTCGCGCGGAATCATGGTTTCTTCTAAAAACACCCCCTCGTCTCCTGGCCGGGATCCGGGGTAGCGCAGCCACTCCCAGCCGAAGCTCTCGCGCGTCTTTTGGGCGTCGGCCGGCACGTCCTCCGGCGGGCGCAGGCGCGGGATGCCGCCGCGCACCGGGTACTCGCGGCGGCAGGGAACGCAGGCCAGCGCGCCGGTCTGGATGTCGGCGTCGGCGCGCGGATACTGGTCCAGCGCCGCGAACTTCAGATCGCCGCCGCAGACCGGGCAGGCGAGCAGCGGCAGGAGCGACATCCTCATTTCTTCTCGACCTCCGCGCGCAGGTCCGCCAAAGACAAGCCGATGCGGTACAGCAGGACCAGGCCGGTGACCGTCACCAGCAGGTACATCACCATGTGGCAGACGAGCGCGTACGCGAGCGCGGCCTCCGGCGCGGCGCCGAACTGGTGCACGATCGTCGCGACGATCTTCTCGAAGCTGCCGATCGCGCCGGGCGCGGCCGGGATCGCCGAGGTGGCGCCCGCCCAGGACAAGGTGAGCACGGCGCGCGGGTAGTCCATGATCGCGCCCAGGCCCAGGGCGCGGGCGCCGGCCCAGTACAGGCCCGCGTCCACGGTCCACAGCAGAAGGCTCAAGCCCGCCGCGTTCAGCGCGGTCAGCGGCTCGCGCAGGACGGTCGCGCCGAGCGCGAGCTGCTCGACGAGCTCGTGCACCTTGGGCCACGCGCGCAGCGCGCGCTCGATGAGGCCGCCCTCGGCGAGCGAGGTCTCGGCCAGCGCCAGCAGGGCCAGCGCGCCGATCGCTCCGGCCAGCATGAGTTCGGCGGCCAGGCGCACGCCCGCCGGCGCGTAGCCCGGCGCCATCCCCGAGGCGACGATGAAGATCGTGAGCAGCGCGGCGACGTCGAGCGCGCGCTCGACGACCACGCTGGCCAGCGCCGCGAAGACCGGCATGTTCAGGCGCCGCGCCGCCAGCACGCCGCGCGCGAGCTCCCCCAGGCGCAGGAACAGGACGTTGTTGACGGCCAGCCCGATCGCCTCCAGGCGCGCCAGCTCCAGCGTCGGCGCGCCGGGACGCGCGCGCGACAGCAGCACGCGCCAGCGCACCGCGCGGATGAAAAGATCGAAGTAGCCGATCGCGATCATGGGAATCAGCCAGACCCAATTCGCGGCGGCGAGCGCGCTCGCCAGCTGCGACAGGCTCACGTCCTTCAGCGCCAGCCACAGGAAGAAGGCCGTGCCCGCCAGCCCCAGACCGACGGAAAAGACCTTCTTGTGCCTCACGCGGCCTCCGCCCGGCGCGCGAGCGCCGCCAACCAAAATGCCCACGCCGCCAGCGTCAGCGCCGCCAGCCAGGTCCAGCCCGTCGGCTCGAACTCCAAGGTCAGGTCCAGCTCCGCGCCCTTCGGGAAGGACGGCGGCAGCGGCAGGGCCTGGAAAATCCCGTCCCACGACGCCAGCGGGACGCGGACGCCGCCGACGCGCGCGCGCCAGCCCGGGTACGCGGGCTGGGACAGCGTCACGCCCGCGGCCCCGTCCGGCACCGGGCCGGTCACGCGCCACCGCTCCGGCCTCTCGATCCAAAGCCGGGGTCCGGACCCGACGCGGCGCCCGCGCGCGTCGACGAACGCGGCCAGCGGCCGCGCCGGTCCCATCTCGATGCCCGCCGGGGACAGGCGCGCGCCGACGCCCGCGCGCCGCGCCGCCTCGGAGTTCCAGCGCGAGACGTACACGCGGCTGGCGTCGGCGGCCGGCTCGCCTTCGGCCGCCGCCGCCCACGCCGGCACGCCCTTCGGGTAGAACGCCTCGTAGCCGTTCACGTTCATCAGATGATACAGCATGGTTTTGTTCGGATTGGCCAGCTCCGGATCGGTCAGCACGCGCTGAGGCATCGTCCCGAGCTTATCGGCGATCTCCTCGCGCGGAGCCAGAAACGGCGCCGGGTCCTGCGGCCGCAGGAACGGGGCGTCCCACACCGCCAGCGGCAGGAAGCCGGCCAGCGCCAGGACCAGCCGCGCGCCGGCGGGCCGGCGCCGGCCGCGCAGGGCCGCCAGCCCCGCGCCGGCCAGGAGCACGCCGCCCCACAGCGTCAGAAACAGCCAGCGCGACGGCGTCCGCAGATAGGACAGGACCGCGAATCCCAGCAGGGCGCGCGACAGCGGCCCGCGCGGGCCGAACGACAGAAAGACCCCGGCGGCCGCCAGCGCGAGAGCCGGCCCGCGCCGCCGGCCGCGCGCCAACCCCCACGCCGCCAGCGCCAGCGCGGCGGGCCCGGCCCAGCCGCCGCAGGTTTCGTAGAAAACGGACAGGACGTCGGACCAGCTCCCGTCCAGCGGCGTGCCCAAAGCCCCGGGGTTGAGCCACGTCCAGAGCGCGCCCGGCGGCAGGGCGTAGGCGCCGCTCATCGCGCCGGACCAGTCGGAGCGCACCGACTCGCGCAGGTACTGCGCGGTCGGAACCCACTGCGCGGCCGTCAGCGCGAGCGCCGCGGCTCCCGCGGCGGCCAGGCGCGCCAGCAGCGCGCGGCGCCCGTCGCGGCACAGCGCCCACAGCGCCATCGCGGCGCCGTTGATCACCAGGAATTGTCCGTGGCCCGACAGCAGCTGCAGGGCGAACGCCGCGGCCAGCAGCCCGGGGAAATACGACAGCCACGCCAGCCACAGCCACGGCACCCAGGACAGCGCCGCCAGGAGCGTCGGGATTCCCGCGGTCACCCGGTAGATCAAGAACGGCGACAACGCGAACGCCGAGGCCAGCACGGCCGCGCCCGCCCGGTCCAAGCGCTGGGAGCGCGCGAGCAGGAACATCCCCGCCCCCGCCCACAGCAGATGCAGGATCTGGTCCCAGACCAAGGCCGTCACGATGGGAAAAAACACCCCAAGAAGCGCCGGGGGATAGAAAAGAGCGGCCTGGGGGTTGGCGGCGTGGGGCACGCCGAGCAGGATGAACGGATTCCAAAACGGCAGGCGGCCCGACTGAAGCGAGGACGCGGTCAGGGCGCGCAGGGGGACATGATAGGTATACAGATCGCCGTGGTTGAAGAAGGCGGCGCCGAAGCGAACCCAGACCGGGGACAGCAGGGCCAGGACCGCCGCGCACCACAGGCCCAAGACTCGGAGATCATTGCGCGACATGGTTCATGCGGGAGGCCCGATGATACCAATAGGACCCGAACGCCAGCAACGCGGCGGCGGCGGCGAGAACGCCGAACCGCCACGACGCGGGGTCGTACAGGAACCGGACGGTCCACGGCCCGTCGGGCACCGGAATCTTCTGGAACGGGCCCAGCGCGGGAAGCGGCGCGACGGCGCCCGGGCCCCGGGGCGTCTCGAGCGTCGCGCGCCAGCCCGGGTAGCGCGGCTCGGCCACGTACACCCAGCCCGCGCCGGAACCCGAGATGGAATAACGGTCCTCGCGCGGGCGCTCGACGGGCAGGGGCCTGCCCGGCGAAGGCGGCTCGTCCGGGAGGATCTCCGGGAGAGCCGCCCCCGCATCGGGGGACAGCTGGTAGGCGAGCGCGACGGGGGCGGCCGCGCGGGACAGGCTCCACAAAACGCGCTCCTCCGGAATCAGCCCCGGCGTCGCCGGCGGCGGCTCCGGCGTCAACAGCCGCGACGCTCCGGCCCACGGCATCCAAGAGACGGCCTCGTCGACTCCGCGCGCGCTCAGGAGCCGGTCCATGAACGCGTAGCTCGCGGCCGGAACCAGCGGTTCGCCGAAATTGGCGACGGCGCGCAGGCGGTACGGCGCGTTCGTCAGGCCGTACAGGCGCGTCTTCCAGTCCACGACGCCGATCCCGGCCACGGCCTCGAGCGCGCGGGGCGAGATCAGATAGCGGGTCCCGTCGAGGCGCCCCTGCAGCGCGCGCACGAGCGGCCCGGCCTCGGTGAACATCGCGCGCGGCGCGGTCGGCGTCGCGTACCAGCCGCAGGCCAGAAGCTCGGCCGCGATCAGCGCGGCGAGAGCCGGGGCCTTCCGGGCCTTCGCCATGCCCGCGCCGACGAGGGCGGTCAAGGGCAGCAAGGCGAGGTACGCCAAGTTGCCGGGATAGCGGAGGAAGCGCAGCGGCGCCAGGCGCGACCAGAGAATAGCCGAGACGGGATTCGAGCCGCCCATGATCAGCAGGGCGACCGCGGCGAGGGCCGCGGCCAGCGCGGCGGCGCGCCGGCGCGGCAATCGCGCGAGGCCCAGGCCGGCCGCGGCCGACGCGGCGACTCCCAGATAGACGCATTTCCACCAATCGACGTCGGGATGGAAGGAAGCCAGCGGCACGAACAGCGGCGACAGCCATTGGCGCAGATCGCCGAACGTGAAGCTCCAGCGCAGGGCCTCCGCCGGATCGACGCCTCCGGCCCGCCGCGACAGCGCCGCCAGTTCGAGGGCGGGGAGCAGCTGCGCGGCCGACAACGCCAGCGCCAGCGCGCCGGCGGCGGCCCAGTCCGCGGCCCACGCCGCCGGTCCCGGAGCGCCGCGGCGCCTCAGCGCGAAGGCGAGCGCCCAGGCGGCCGCGACGGCGCCCGGGACGAACGACGGATAGCCGGCCAGGAACATCAGCGCCAGCGCCGCCGCCAGCGCGGACGGCCTTCTGAAAAAAAGAGCGAGGGCCGGCGCCCACGCGAGCACGGCGAGGTGGTTGAGGAACGGAATGCGGCTGATCATCAAGCCGCCGAAGGCGAACGAGATCCCCCCGGCGGCGCACGCGCCCCAGTTCAGGCGCAGCGCGCGCAGCCACAGCGCGGCGAGCCACGCGGCGAGAAAATAATGGAGCAGCTGGAACAGCGCCGTCGCGCCGGCGAAGCCGAACGCGTAGTACAGGATCGTCGGAGGGTACAGGAGCCCGCCCTGCTGGGCGCCGAGCATCGGCATGCCGAGGTACAGCGACGGCTCCCACAACGGGGCGCGGCCGGACTGAATCAGCTGCGCCGCGGACGCGCGCCAGGCCTGGTGCAGGTACGTCAAGTCCAGCCAAAAAGGCGAGCGTCCGCGCAGCCACATCGGCGCGAAGAAGGCGAGCGCGACGGCCGCGAGCGCGGCGGCGGCGGCGGCCTCCGGCCCGGACCCGCGGCGCTCGCTCACGACGCCTCCGCGCGCAGCGCGGGGCACGTCTTCGCGCCGCGGGCGCGCGCGCGCGCGGCGTCGCCGGCCCGCCCCAATCGGCCGTAGACGTCCGCGAGCATGATCCAGTTCGACGCCCGGTACGGATCCAGCGCCACGGCCCGCTCCAGATCGGCGGCGGCCGCCTCCAGAAAGTCCGCCGAATGCGGGCCGGCGGCGGACGCGATCGCGAGCTGGGCGCGGGCGCGGGCGGCTTCCGGATGCGGGCGGATCTCCTCGGACGCGCGCAGCAGCGCGTCGGCGGCGTCCGGCGTCAGGGCTTCGCGCCCCGAGAATACCCGCGCGCGCAGGCGGTCGGCGCGCCAGTTGCCGCCGACCCAAAGCGCGGCTCCGGCCGCGGCGGCCAGAGCCAGCGCGGCGCCCGCGGTCTTGCGCCCCCCGCGGACCGCGACGGCGTCCTCGGACTCGGGCAGCGCCCACGCGACGGACAGGCAGAACAGCCAGAACACCCCGGGGACGCTCAGCGCGTAATCGACCAAGCCGTGCGCGAGCGCCGCGACCGCGCCGAAGCGCTTCGACGGCGCGGCGCGGCGCAGGATCGCGCCCAATCCCGCCAGCCACAGCAGGAGGTACGGCCAGCCGCGCTCGGCCGCGGTTTCCAGGAAATACTGGTGGGCGAACACGGAGTTCAGCTCCGGCCGCGACGCGACGTAAGACGGCAGGGCGTACGCGTAGGCTCCGGGGCCGAGCCCGCGCCAAGGCGCGTCCGCGCCCATGCGCCACGCGGCCCCCCACCAGGCAAGACGATGGAGAATCTCCGGAGACTGAAGCTTCGCGTACGCCGTGATCAGCCCCGCGAAGCCCGCGGCCGCGCCGGCCCAGAACGCGAGCTTGCCGACCGAGCGTCGGTGCAGGACGAGCGCGACGGACAATCCCAGCCACGCCCCGACCGAGCGCGACCACCACAGGCACAGCAGCAGGCCCGCCGCCAGCAGCCCGTCCTCGCGGCGGACGGCGACCGGCAGGAGAAGAAGGACGGCGCCGGCGAAGACGTTCTGGTTCAGCAGCGACGCGGGCGGACGAGGCTGGCCGTGAAAGCGCTGGTGGACGGCCAGCAGGACCAGCAGCCACGCCGCGCCCCGCAGCGCCTGCTCGACGCGCTCGCGCTCTCGCGCCGAGAGAAGCGTCGCGGCGGGAATCAGCCACAGACCCGCCGCCGAAGCCGCCCAGGAGGGCAGGGCGTAGGCGCGCACCGGGCTGAAGAAGGCCGACGCCAAGGACAGCGCGGCGAGCGCCGCGGCCCACCACGCCGGCCCGGCGGAGGGAAGCCGCAGCCGGCCGCGGACGGCGGCGGCCGAGACCCACAGCGCCGCGCCGGCGATCAGGAGGAGCAGGACGGCCGACTGGGACCACAAATCCCACGCGCCCTGAAGGATCAGCCCCGCCGCGAGCTGGACGCCGATCAGGGCCGCGAGCACGGCGGGATCAGTCGGGAAGAATCTTGGTCGTGACGAAGATCAGCAGCTCGTTGCGGACGCGCGTCTTCGACTTCTTCTTGAACAGCCACCCGAGGATCGGGATGTCGCCCAGGATCGGGATCTTGGAGATCGTGTCCTGCATGCTGTCGCTGATCAGGCCGCCGATGACGACCGTCTCGCCGTCGCGGACGAGGATCGTGGTGGTCGCGTTGCGCGAGTCGATGGCCGGCGCGCCGGTCTGCGTGCTGCCCGCCGCCGTGACCGAGGGCTGGCTCACGTTCGGGTTGATGTTGAGCAGGATGCGGCCGTCGGCGTTGATGCTGGGCGTGACGGTCAGCTGGATGCCGGTCGTGACGTAGTTGACCGTCTGCGTCTGAGTTCCGCTCGTGGGGTTGACGTTCGAGGTCACGTAGGGAATCTGCGTGGTCACGTTGATGTTCGCGGCCTGGTTGTTGAGCGTCGCGATCTTCGGGTCGGACAGCACCTTGGCCTTGCCTTCCGAGGCCGCGGCGGTGATGGTCGCGTTCAGGATGTAGTTGTTCGTGACCCGGCCCAAGGTCAGGGCGCCGAAGATCTTGTCGGCGGCCAGGTTGACGCCGGTGCCGCGGCCCGCTCCGCCCACGGCGCCGGTGCCGGTCATGCTGGTGTTGATCGAGTTGTTGTTGAGGGTCGCGTTGTAGGGATTGGCCGTGATGCCCGCGGCGGACCCGATGAGGTTCGTTCCCTGCTTGCCGCCGATCCGGCCGTTCTCCAGGCCGAAGGCGTCCCACTGGATGCCGTAGTTGAGGCCGGAGTTCTCGTTGACCTCGACGAGCTTGGCTTCGATCAGGACCTGGCGCGGGCGCTGGTCGAGCTGGTTGATCAGATTCTCCGTGGCGAGCATCCCCTCCAAAGACTCGGTGATGATCAGCGCGTTCGACGCCAAGTCCACGCTCGAGTTCCCGGAACGGCCTTCGGCGGTGCGCACGGAGTCGATGGTGGTCTTCACGTTGGCGGCTTTCGCGTAGTTCAGCGGAATGACCTTCGTCACCGCGGTCGCGGACGTGCGCTGCTTGGTGAGCTCCGCCGGGGTGATCACGCGCAGGATGTTGTCGCCGACCTGGTCCGTGGACAGCTGCATCATCGACAGGACGGTCCGGAAGGCCTCGTTGAACGGGACGTCGGACAAGTGCAAGGTCAGCGTGCCGGTCACGTCGGAGCCGTAAATGATGTTGATCTTGGCCTTCGCCGCGAGAAGCTTGATCACGTCGCGCACGTCGGTGTTGTCGAAGTCGAGCGAGACCGGGTCGTGCGGCAGGCGGCTGATCAAGTCGCGGAAAATGCGTCCGCCGAGCGCGCGCTTGCCCTGCTCGTCGTCGCCGACGTCCGTCGGTATCGTGATTTTGCTGCGCGTAATGTCCTCGGCGTCGACCGCGGCGACCAGCTCGGGGACCATCTTGCCCGCGAGACCGGCGCGTCGGAACGCCGCGGCGGCGGAGTTATCCCTCGGCTTGACCGGGGCCGCGGGCGCCTCGGGGACGGGCGCGGGCTTCGGTGCCGGAACGGAGACGACGGGAAGAGGCGCCGGCTTCGGCGCCGGAGCGGCGGGAGCCGGGGCGGCGGCCGCGGCGCGAGCCTTCTCGGCGGCGGCGCGCGGCGCGATGGGAGCCTTCGCTGCGACGGCGGGAATCGCCGTCGGCGCGGGCGTCGGAACGACGGGGACGCTGGGGACGTCGCGATCCGCCGACGCCGTGGACGGAGAACCGCCCGAACCGACCAGCTGGACCGCCAGGCCCTTGGGATCGGCGGAAATCTTGTAGACCGCCATCTTGACCAGGTCCAGCACGACGCGCGTGATCAGGCGCGGGGTCTTCTGAAACTGGCTCGTGCGCACGCCGGCCAAATACTGGCCTTTGCCCTTCGCCGTGCGGACGGCGGCCGCGTTCTTGGTGTCGAGCAGCTCGAGAACCAGGCGGGGCGGAGTCTGGGTCAAGAAGCTGTTGTACTGAACGGAGGTGCTCAGCTTGATCGTCACGAGGTCGTCCGACACCTCCACGCCCTGGAACGAAGCCGCCGCGGGAGCGGCGGGCGGAGAAACGACGGCCGAGGCGTACGCCGCGACGGCGCCCTGGGGGACGATGAGCGCCGCGGCCAGCAGCGCCGCGGTCGCCTTCTTCAGATTGTGCGTGGTCATGAGCTTCTCCCGCTCCCCGTGTCTAAGGCTTCGACGCCTTGTCCTTGCTCTTCGCGTCGTCCGTCTCGCCGAGGCTGTAAATTTGGACGTCCTTATCCGCCGTCATCAGCTCGGCGCGCTTCTGCTTGATGTGGATGTGGCCGCTGATCCCGGGAACCGGCTTGTTGCGGTCGTCGTAGAGCCGGCCGCCGCGAAGCACCAGAGACGTCCCGTCGTCCGCCGAGAAAAGGGCGAAATCGGTAGCGCCGTCTTTCATGATTCCGCGCAGCTGCAGGGTGTGGATGTCCGTGACGACCGGGACGCCCTTCTCGCGCACGCGCGCGACGCCGCCCATCGACGGAGAAAGGAAGGGGTCGCGGACCCGATCGCCGGTGTAGAGCGTGGAGACCGTGTAGGTGCTCAGGCCCACCAGAGGCGGGGCCGCCGCGACCGCCGCGGTCGACGCGCGCACCGCCGCGGCCGGCGCGGGCGCGGCGGGCGCGGCGGGCGCGGCGGGCGCCGAAGCCGCCGAAGCGGACGATCCGAGCAGAACGGCGGCGAGGAGGGTTATCATCCTTTATACTGGTAGGTCAGCAAGGTGAACGTCACCATCATTTCGCCCGAGCCGTCGGCGCCGGGATAAACGACGTTCATGACGTTGAAGATGCGGGTTTCCAGCGCGATCGCGGCGAAAAAACGGCCGACGTTGTGGTAGCTGCCCTTGACCGTCATCGGGTAGCTCAACTCGGTGAAATACTGCTGGCCCTTCTGCGGTCCCGGGGAGAACGACTGGATGGTCACGCGATTTTTCTCGGCCAGCCGGGACAGGGTGACCAGAATGTCGGGAACGTCCTTGTCCTTGGGCAGGCGCTTCTCGGCCTCGATCGCCTGCTGATTCAACGACGCCAGCTCGCTCTGCAGTCGCGTCAAGCGCGAGGCCTGCGCCTCGGCCTTGGCGATCTTCGTCTCGATCTGCTCGATCTGCTCGGTCAACTCCTCCCTCTTCGCCGAGATGGGCAGCCAGAAGAACTTGACGTACAAGCCGGCCCCCACGACGAAGAGGACCGCCCCGACGGCCAAGTACTGCTGCTGCTGCTTCGAGAGTTGAATCGCCATGTTAGAGTTTATTCGTGTACGTCGTCGTGATCGTGAAATTGATCTGGCGCGCGCCGCCGGAATTCATGGGACCGAGTTCGACGGCCGAGAAGCTCGGCGTGCTCTGAAGCGTTCGGACCCACGCGGCCACGTCATCGTTCGTCATGGCGACGGCGGAAATCGTCAGCTTCACCGCGCTGCCGGGCTGGACGACGGTGTTCAGCGACAGGAGCTTCACCCCCGCCGGCACCGTGCGGGCGAAGTCGGACATGAAGAAAGGATAGAACGCGCGGCCTTTGAGGAGCCCCTCGATGACGCCCAGACGGGCGCGCACGGCCGCCGCCGCCTTCTCGAGCTCCTCGACTTGAGCGACGATGGCCCCGAGCTTCTTGAGCTTGGATTCCTTGTAGTTGTAGTCGTTCTGCAGACGGTACAGCCCGAACCAGTGCCCGACGGAGAACAGCACCACGACGACCGCCAGCAGGCCGCCGATCAGGCCGGCCTGCAGCATCAGCTGCCGCTGCCGGGCCTTGGCCAGTATTTCCGCGGGGACGAGGTTGACCTTGATCATCGGCTATTCCCAGTCCCGGTTGCGGCGCAGCGCCAGCCCCACGGCCACGCCGAACGCCGGGCGCAGCTCCTCGGGCACCGCCTGGCCGCCGGCGATGAACGAAAACGGATCGAGCACCGCGACGGGAACCTTCAGCTCCCCCGCCAGGTGCTTGTCGAGATTCTTCGTGCGCGCCGTGCCGCCGGACAAAACGATGCGGCCGATCGCGCGGTCCGGGCCCTGCGAAAGATAGAAGTCCACCGAACGGTGCACCTCGCCGACCAGATCGCGCGCGACCTGGCCGATCGCCTGGGAAACGCCGAGCGCCTCGCGGCTGCCCTCGGCCAGGGCCTTCTCCTTCTCGGCCGGATCGACGATGATGCCGTACTGTTTCTTGAGCTCGTCGGCCTTCGCCGGCTCGCACTGAAAAGCCTTCGCGACGGCTTTGGACATCGTCTGCCCGGAGATGAACACGTCGCGGACCACCCGCGTCACGCCGTTCTCGACGATCGAGAGATTCGTGACCGTGTGGCCGATGTTCAGGTAAAGCGTGGCGGCGGGGCCTTCCTTCGGGTCGCGGAGCTTCTCGTGCACGTTTTCGAGCGCGAAGCTGTCCACGTCGATGATCGCGGGCGTGAAGCCGGCGCCCTGCAGGATGTCGATGCGGGCGACGACGAGCTCCTTCTTGGCCGCGACGAGCACCGTCTCCATCTTCTTCTGGCCCTCTTCCAAGATCTCGCTGAGGATATGGAAGCCGAGCTGGACCTCGTTGATGTCGAACGGGATGAACGGCTCGGCCTCGGTCGCCAGCGTCGCCTGGAGCTCGATCTTCGTCAGGCGCGGGAACTTGACGTAGCGGACGATGACGGAGTTTCCGGACAGGGAGGTCGCGGCGTCCCGGATCTTGACCCCTTTCTCGATGAGGAACGCGCGCAGGGAGTTGACGATCGCGGTCTTGCGCTCGTCGGGAGACGCCTCGGCTTTCGCGTTGATCGGCAGGTGGCCCCACGCCTTCAACTGCAGGACCGGGCCCTCCTGCTTGAGCAGGACGACCTTGACCGAGTATCCGCCGACGTCCACGGCCACGATGTCCCGCGGCCCGAGGAAAGCCTCCCCCAGACCTTTCAGGGCGCCGAATCGCGCCATCACCGCGTCCATTTTATTCGACATCGTTCATTTGCCCATTAAAAAAGCGCCGCCGCCCCGCCGCATACCCCGGCGGGTCGGACTCGGCGCGTTTATCGAATGGCAGTGATTTATAACAGGTTTCCTGGGGGGTGTCAAGACCCGGCCCCGAACCGCGTTCCGCATCTCAAAATGAAGGTCATGCCGTCGGCCGAGGAGCGGACGCTGCCGAACCCGGCCAGGGCGCCTCCCGCCGTCGGCTGGAAGTTCTGCGAGTCCATCCGGATATAGCCGGCCTCGGCCCCGACGAAGCCGCCCTGAGGCGACACATACTCCATGCCCGCGCGCAGCATCAAGGCCATGCCCGTGACGTCGTCGCGGATGAGAGTTCCCTCGGTGAAAGCCGGCTGGGAGATGTAGAGATCCATGTGCGTCTTATGGAAGCCGACCCCGCCGATCGCGTAGGGGCGCCACCCGATGCCGGGCGACCGCAGCCGCGCGATCGCCATCAACAGCGAGGAGTCGCCGCGCACGCGCGTGACCGAGGGAACCGCGCCGGAAACGTTGGTCACGTTGTACTCGCCGCGGTTCACATAGCCGTATTCGCCGCCCACGGCCAACGGCCCGACGGCGGCATGAAGATAGTCGAACGCGAAAAGAAACCCGTTGTTGCCGAAACGCTCGCCCTGCCCCCCTCCGGGACCGTTGAGGACGAACTTCGACGTGGGGTGGAAGGCTCCGATGTTGACCCCGAATTCATTGAGGCCGTCGGCGGACCGGACGAAAGCCGGCTCGCCGAGACTCAGGGCGGCATCGGCGCGCGAGGGCGCCGCCGCGACGGCGGCCAGGAGCGCGAGCATCCAGTATCTCATAAACCTCCAAATAAAAAGCCGAACCCTCCCCGCGTGCGGCGGGGGAGGACTCGGCGTGGTGAATTGATAACAGGTTTAGGCCGAATTGTCAAGGTCTCGTCAGATCGCGAATTTAAGCGTCCATGCCCCGTCCGACGGGATTCTGATATAATCAGCGGATGAAGACGGTCCTTTTCGATTACGGCGGGACCCTGGATTCGGACGGGGCCACCTGGCTGGAGCGCTTCTACCCCATTTATAAGGAACATGGCGTGGACGTCGCCCGCGAGCGCTTCGACCGCGCCTTCTACGATTCCGACGACGGCCTCCCCGGCCGCCACGACTTGGCCGGGCTGGATCTGGAACAGACCCTGCGCCTGCAGGTCCGCGCCGTGCTGCACGCGGTGGCCCCGGAACGAGTCGACCTGACCGACCGGATCGCCGGACGCTTCGCGCGGGACAGCCGCCTGCAGTTCCGTCGCCTGGAGCCGGTACTCACGCGGCTGGCCGCCCGCTACCGCCTCGGCATCGTGTCCAATTTCTACGGCAACCTGGACGGCCTCCTCCGCGCCGAGGGCCAGCGCGCCCTGTTCCAGGTGGTGGCCGATTCGGGCGCGCTCGGCGTCACGAAGCCCGACCCGGAGATATTCCTGCACGCCGCGCGCGCGCTCGACAGCCGTCCCGAGGACTGCGTGATGGTGGGCGACTCGGCCCCGCGCGACATCAAGGGCGCGGCCGCGGCCGGCATGAAGAAGGTTCTCGTCAGCGCGAAAACCCCGTCCCCCGACGCGGGTCAGGACTGGACCATCCGTTCCGTCGCCGAATTGGAGTCGATCCTCTCATGAGCTTCGCCGCCGGAGTCATCGCCGCGGGCGAAGGTTCGCGCCTGGCCGCCGGCTACCCGGGCGCCGTGAAGCCCCTGATCCCGGTCGCGGGCAAGCCGCTGTCGCATTGGATCGTGGGGACTTTGCGCGCGGCCGGGGCGAACCCGATCACGATCCTGACCAACAGCCGCGGCACGGCCGTCCCGCCCAGCCTCTCCGCCGCGTTCCCGGACCTGACCTTCGATTTCGTCGGCGCCGACACCGCCTCATCCTTCGAAAGCTTCCGGCTGGTGTCCCGGCGCCTGGCCGCGCGCGCCGACGCGTTCCTGATCAGCACCGTGGACGCGATCGTCCCGGCGGCCGACGTCGCGCGCTTCTGGGCCGAATGCCGCGCCGCGCGCGCGGACGCGGGACTGGCGCTGACCGCGCACGTCGACGATGAGAAGCCCCTGTGGGCCGACGTCGACGAAGCCGGGCTGGTGTCCGCCGTCGGCGACGACGCCCGGACCCGGCGCCGCGTCACCTGCGGCCTCTACTACATGACCCGCGCCGCGGCCGAGCGCCTGCCCGAGCCCTCGGCGCACGCGCGCCTGCGCGACTTCTGGCGGACGCTCGCCGCCTCCGGCGCGCGCGTGTCCGGACCGACTCTTTCGAAGACCCTCGACGTGGACCGCCCCGAGGACGTCGCCGCGGCCGAGGCCTACCTGACGGCGGAGATCAAGAGATGAAGGCGCTCGGCATTTTCCGTGAAATCCAGAATTCCCCGAACCGCGAGTCGGACGACGCGCTGATCCTGAAGGCGGTGATGGATCAGCTCTCCATCCTGAAGACGCGCACGACCTTGATCACCCCCGAGGAGTTCGACGGCGCCGACGTCTCCGGCTACGACATCATCGTGCCCATGTGCGAGACCTACCCGCGCCTGATGCGGCTCAAGAAGATCGAAGCCGAGACGGGCGTCGTCGTCATCAACCCGTCCGACTCGGTGCTGGGCTGCTACCGCACGCGGATGCTCGTCTCCTTCGCGAACACGCCCGGACTCTCGTATCCGGCCACCGAGGTGCGCCGCACGTCGGCCGACGCGAACGCCGCTCCCCCCGCCTTCGAGGCCGACGGCGGCTACTGGGTCAAGCGCGGCGACGTGCACAACACCTGCACCTACGACGTGGTGTTCGCGC
>Ga0315268_10001584_pt1 | contig 26192 bp, 23 predicted proteins | sample C1_top_MG_FD_204535 | JGI IMG/M metagenome (GOLD analysis project Ga0315268, IMG submission 204535) | Sediment microbial communities from Yellowstone Lake, YNP, Wyoming, USA - C1_top | ecosystem: Environmental > Aquatic > Freshwater > Lake > Sediment | place: USA: Wyoming | collected 2017-08-01
GCGTACCAGGTCGGCCTGATCAGAAGTCTGCTGCCGTTGCCTGCTTCTTCCGTTCCTTTCAAACGAGCAACATCCGACGTGCCAAAGGGATCTTCAACAGAAGAGAATGAGAGCAGGCTGGTTTTCGTGCCGTAGAACCGGTAGCGATCGTACTGCACGCGAAGTTTGGCGAACACCACAGCAAGCCACTCGGCGTAAAGAGATGCCCGTCCATAGGCGGGTGACGTTCCAAGCCCCAATCCGCCTTCCAGATACGACGACGGAACATTCAGGTCTTGATCGACTCCCTTGACCCACCTGCGATATCCGAAAAGCGAGAGCATCAAACCCTCGGGATTCGAAAGAACTTTGGGGACGTTGTTTCTATGCTTGCCTTGTTATGAACATCCGCTGATAAGCGAACCGTGGCAACTTAAGGCCCTTGTTTCCTCCGATGCATTGCACACCAATTCTACGCCAAGCGCGAACCTCAAGGACAATTTTTTTATGCGATATCCGATCACCGCGACTCAGAGGTTAGTCACTTGACATACACGACAGCATATCTTTTTGGAAACGCCTCACTATATAGAGTTTTGCTTGAACCAACTTGCTCTAAAAACCTAGTATGGCTTGAAGACAACGTAAAATAATTAATATATATATCTTTCACAGGGACTGTGAGCTTTTGGGAAGCGACAATGGCTTTAACAACAGATCTAATAATTGGCATATTTGTTTCAAATTTCTGATCAACATCAACAGTTGCACTTACTTCAATTTCGGCTGTTTCCAGATTAATGAACCTCATTGCAAACCAATCGTTGCTGAGAATTTCAATATAACTACGGTCATTTTTTACCACAGAAAAGGTGATTAAATATGATATTCCCAGCAATTCACCTAGCTTCTTTAAATCATTCTTTGAAAGTTCAATTCTTGTAAGTTCTTTTTTATCTGCCTCCTTATTCGCGGCGTCTTTATTAGAAAGATCTTTATCTTTTTTTACAGCGCCGGTCTGGTCCAAGCTTAACTCACGCAGAATCTTGTCAAATTGAAATCGTTCAATAACCGTAAAACCATTGGCGATCAACTCCTGCGTGATATTGTGCTGATAATAGACCTGAGACCAAGTCGGAGTCCATTCAAACAAAACAGCTACATTCTTCTTATTGTAGTTGTAGTTTTTTGAGATTATCACTCTGCCATCATATGCCCCAGGTGAAGCGTCATCAGCGGCATAAGTATAGTTATGTGGTGAAATTAAATTTAAGGATAGAACCAATATTACAAACATGCCTACCGCATACTTTCTTACCATGTTCTGCATTTGACCTCCGCGAAGAACTAATTAGATCTGAGCCTATTATGACCATTTAGACAATCATTTATTGAGCGGCCGCTGCACAGGTGAACCACGTCACGGCGTAAACGCCTCGGCCCGGCGCACTGTGTCGGCGTGAAAATGTTCGGGGTGACACTTGGGGCTGTTGTTACTTACTTTGCGTTGTAGTTCAATTCCCCATTGTTTCGACAGCCCACGTCATGCTTTACGTAGCTACACCAAGATGCCATGTAATCTCTACAGCCGGGTTCCCGTTCTCGTTGCAATGTAAGTAACAACGTCCTCGACGACTTGTTCGCGATCCACCTTATTAGAATCAGCGGCTGTTGGATAACTCCTCGGCCTTGCCGTCGCAGATCGCGCCCACCCGCAGACGCTCCGCATCTGCGTAGACGAACGCGCAGTCCAGTTTTTTCTCCTCAACAGCCGTTTTCATGCATTGCGCGACAGCGGCTTCGCAGGCCTTTGGGTCAAGGGCTTCCTCGCAGCCGCATGCGCCGCATGGCGCCTTACCCACGTCTCCGGGCCTGCAGTAACTTCGCTCTACACTTTCGAGCTCAATGCCAAAACACGATGCTGCGTTATCATTGCAGCTCAATTGATAAACCTTCGCATCCGAGGCATTCGGGCAGAACCCAAGCCCACTCGATTCCATTGAAAGGCCTGTTCCACTGAGACAATGTTCTTCGTAGCGGCAGACGGTCAAGGGCCGTGAGCACCCTTCTCGACTGCAAGGCCACTCAGTGCAGCCGGCCTGCGGGATGGCGAGGTTGACGCCGATTTTCGAAAGATTGTAATAGGCGTGCAAACGCACCTCTTTCGAGCCCGTCTCAATGGCCTTAATCTCCGCCTCTTTCGCCTTTTCTTTGTTGCCCGACTTAAACAAGCATAACCCAAGGTCAGCCCACAGGTCGCCGCGGTCGGGAGCGAGCTGCGCAGCTGCCTCATACTTAGGGCAAGCGCGGGCATAGTCCTTCTCGCGATACAGGCGGTACGCCTCAACACGCAGAGTTTCAACTTTATCACTGCTGCTTGCGGTTTTAGTTATTGAGCGCGCTGGAGACCCCATGGGAGCGGCCGACTTTTCCTGGCCCTGTGCAAATCCGATTGACCACGTAAAGACCAACGTAGCCGCCATAACCGGGACCCTTATTGCCAATGATCTGTTCACGTTATCAATCCTTTCATTCAACAACCTGTTTCTATGCTTGCTATACATCCACTGACACCCGAGCCGCCCGTACCATCGTTATTGTTAAAAGAATGAGCAACTAATGAAAGGTTGAATGATTATGACAGAATGAGAATAGGTGAAATTACAGAAAAAGGCAAGGGGAAGAATGTAGTGGCAATAATAGTAGCAAGGGTCATGTAGCAAGTAGCATGGGAAAGCTATAGAGTTCAAGGTAGAAAAGTACAGTAGCAGTCGCTAGGGAGGCCCGATACGAGTCTATGCTGCCCGCTTCCCCTGCAACGGCTTGATCTCATCGAGCGTCTTCTTTGACTTCATCTTCGCCCAGTACAGATCATAATCCGCCTGCAGACCGATCCAGACGTCAGGCGAGGTCCCGAAGTAGCGCGCGAGACGCAGCGCCATATCAGGGCTGACGCTCCGCTTCTCGTTCAGAAGCTCATTGATCGTCCGAAACGAGGTCTTGAGCGCTTTTGCAAGCTCGACCTGCGTGATCCCGAGAGGAGCAAGAAAATCCTCCCGCAGGATATCTCCGGGATGAGTGGGGGGTCGTTTGAGTTCACGCTTTGCCATTGCTGTTTTCTCCATTCTTGAATAACTGAGGATACAGTTTTTCCGCACAATCCTGGCAGAGCCCATGAGTAAATTCCGCATTCGTGTTCTTGCTGATATACACAGCCACATCATTCCAGTATCCCTGGTCATCACGGATCTTTTTACAGTTCGCGCAAATGGGAATGATGCCGCGTAATTCCTTGACCTCGCTTAAGGACTTTTGCAGTCTTGCAATGACATCCCGCAGGCTGTTGATCAGCACGGTCACCACTACAAAGAAAGCGCAGAGCATTGCCATGTTCCACGCTTCGATCGAAATATTGTAATAGTTCTTCCCTGCCATGATATCCGTAGCGAGTATCGTGACGAGCGACAGTACGGCAACAGCAAGTCCGGCTTTCTGATTCACGAACCAGGTTAGATAGGCGATCGGGATAAGATAAAAAATCTCAACCCGGAACTCGAAACCCGTCCAATAATCCAACGCCCCTAGTATCAGCGTCAGAAGAACGCCGATGCCTGCGTGTTGTTTAGTTGATAACTTGCTCAATCGTTCTACTATGTTCATATTGACACCTTGAGAAATTGAACTACCGCAGCGAGGGCTTGCATCTTTCACCGATGATTGAGACGCCCTCCATAATACCCCTCAGCAGAAGCTCCGATCATCAGAAGCGTATTGCCAAGGAGGTATCCCCAATGCGCTGCACTCGTGTGGTCGTTTTCAAAGGCGCCGGTGAAGCCGAGACGCCAGACCGCAAGTGCAAAACTGAGCCCCTGCATGACGAAGGCGATCGTGATCTTTCGCTGAAAGAGCAAAACGTGCGCGCCATGGTAGCGGGTTTTCCAGGTCCGCCAGCCACTCCAGGTGGTGGGGATCAGCACGACGGTTCCGGCGAGCAAAGCTACGTTGGTTGCGTTTTCAAAACATTCCGGTTTTGTAAAAAGATGCAGGATCTGGAAACCGAAGGCGGCGACAAAAAATGATATCGGAAAGTGAATGACAATAACATGCCAATGCACTTGATTCCAGATTTTTAAAGCTCCTGAGTCAGTAATGGATCCCATTTCGTTCTCCTTGAATGCCGATCCTCTGGCGCGGTGCAGTCGATCTTTATTTCGACCGCTTGAACGTGATAATGCTTCGGGTCATTCCCTTGTCAGCCCAGTTCGGCATGACCCGCCACGGGGTGAGGACCTGAAGAAGGTCGCCTTCAAGCTTAAAGGGCCGCGTCTGTTCCGTGTTGACCCATGCCGGGTTCCAGGCCACTTCCACGCTCGTGATCCACTTGTCCCCTTCCACGCGATAGGTGCCCGTGTAAGCGACCAGCGTATCCAGCAACGCTGCCTTTTCCTCAGCGGTCTTCGCGGGCTTCCGGTTGTCTCCGGTCAGTACGAAGAATACGCGCGACTCGGGGGTGAAGATCACGTAGCCAGTCGGGTTCTTGCCCATGGGCGAGAATTTATCTCCCGTGGCCTGGACCTCAACATCATAGGAAACCAGCTTCCACGCGCCTTGCAGCTGCGCCCGATCGTCGGCAAAACCCGTCTGCGCCAGGACCGCCAGCAACGCCAAAACAACGAACCCTTTTAACTTAGTCATATTGCCTCCTGTTCCGTTAACTGCATTTCGAACTATTCATAGTTTAGCGCTAAAGGAACCGGAGTGCAGGGGAATGGTACAGTGCAGTTCAGATTTCAAAGTTAAATATTCAGGGTCCGGGGTTCAAGGGTACAGGGGTTGGGGTAAGGTTCAAAAGATTTTGACTTAACCCCATGCGAGAATTTAGGCATGGCGACCGAGTCCGAGGGTTAAGCATTTCGAATGTCTGAGCCAAAGGCGAGTTTTCGAAATGTACTGAGGACGACCGAGCTATGCCGTCAAGAATTCTCGCCGGGCGCCCTTCTTTGGCGTTACCTTTCTTCGGGCGCACAAGAAAGGTAACAAGCGACTTTGCTTGCCTACGCGGCTGTGCACGTCAGTGCAGAAAAGACAACAATGGTAGTGCACCCGGCTACTTCTTCTGATATCCGTAGGAACCGGTCTGGATCTCCGTTACCCTGCCGTTCTTCAGAATAATGATCCGCGTAAACTGATTCGGCCCGAGATTATACGTCCATTCTTCCACGGTAATGTAGATCGTTTGCTTCGTGTCATGATCGATCCGCTGGCTGACTGCTTCTTCGTGCGAATTCTTGAAATCCGGCTTCCCGCATTTCGCCATCACGTCGGTACTTCTGTCGTCGGTCGAGATGATCCCACCCTCGCAACTAAAGGAATCGGCATGCGCATTGAACCACGGGGCGATCGTCAAGAACAGCAGCAAACTGCCGATAAGGAATGCTTTCTTCATAGGTATTGCCTCCTCATGCTCCAGGGATATCCTGCCAATCATCTGGCAGCAAGCTTTCTTGCTAGTTCCGGCATCTGTCCCAGCATATCCTCTTCATGCCCTTCCGTGAACCTGGCGGACACGAGCTTCAGGGTCGTCTGGGTTTCCACGTCGGTCATCTTTATCTGCAGAACATAGGTCTTGCCCAGGAGCCCGAAGCCGCCGGTCACGACCTGTTTTGCAGCCAGTCCCTTGCCGGTCTTCACCGCCTGTTTTTCGTCGATCAGCCCGCTTTGCTGCAACGCCTGCTCCTGCAGCACCTGCAGGAGGTTTTCCCGGTTCACGAGCACGAACTGCTTTTGGGCAAGGAGCTCCTCCCTGAGGGCCTCCGTCAGAATATGCGCGATGGTCTTATGCTGATCGGAAGATTCAAGATCGAACACCGCAAGCCTTGCTGCCCCGGCATTCGCAAGGTCCGGCGATGCCGCGCTGATGCCTGATCGTGCGATCGTTTCTATTGGCTTTTGCACGGGTGAGGGCAGGGGTGTCGGTGCAATCGCGGTTTTTTGCCCCTGGTCCGGCAAGGCTGCGTACGAAACGCCGAGTCGGGCGCTCTTGCGCACAGCGGTCATTAACATGTCCTGCTGGGCCTTCTTGAACATCTCGCGATAGGTCCGCTCGATCATGCTGTTGATCCTGCTCTGCGCTTCATCGCTTATTCCGGCCTCTGTCTGGTTCTGTGTCGAGTATCTTTCGCCTGTTTGCGTGTTGATCAGCACGAACCGCAAGCGAAAATCCGCTTTCGGATTCACATTGAACGAACCTTTTTCCAACGTTCGCTCCATGAGCATGACATAGTCCGCGAAAAGCGCCCTTCCTATCTCCCTGGCCTGTTCATTATTGTTTTGCTCCAGCTGGTATCGTGTGGGAAGCTGATCTCCGAGCACGGCATGCATCTCGTCAGCGCCCACGATCGTATAGATGCCTGTTTCATTGAGATACCGAATTGCCCGGCCGGCTTCTCTCATGACAAATTGTCCATGAAGACTCTGAAAATGCCTGCTGCTGACCGAACCCTCTCCGGTTATCGGGAGGACAACGACTCTGAGCTTCGGGCTTACGGGGGGCGACGGGAGTGTTCCGACATTGAGCCGCTCGACCGTGATGCAGCCAACTGCTGTTGTCATCAAAACGATCAATGCTACTACCAGCTTTTTCATGGTGTCCTCGTATGCTCTTCCGAACCATAGTTCAGAGTTCAAAGTTCAGGGTTCAACGTTAACAATCAGGGTTCAAGGTCCAGACGTCAGGGTCCAGGGAGACCCTGGGGAACGCTTACTTGCTTTTCAGGAACTCCTCCATGATCGCCGGACCCGCGCTCGTGCCGATGCGCTCGGCGCCTGCTTCGATCATGGCCGTGACCGCGGCAAGGTCTTTGATGCCGCCCGAGGCCTTGATCCTGCACGTAGCGCCGATGGCCTGGCGGATGAGGCGGATGTCTTCAACGCTTGCTCCGCGCGGGCCGTATCCCGTCGAGGTCTTGATGAATTCCGCGTTCGCGCGCACCGCGATCTGGCAGGCCCGCTCGAGTTCGGCAGGCGTCAGCATCCCCGTCTCGATGATCACTTTGTGGACCTTCTGCGGCGTCATGGCGATCACGTTCTTGACGTCGATCTCCACCACGTCCCAGCGGCCTGACTTCACCATGCCGAGGTTCAACACGATATCGAGCTCGCTCGCGCCGTTCTTCATGGCCTCCATGGCCTCCACGATCTTGACGGTCGTCGTGTTCGCTCCGTGCGGGAACCCCACAACGCAACATACTTTGACGAGCGTGTTGGCCAGGAACTCCCGCGCCCGCACCACGTGGCAGCTGTTCACCACCACGCACGCAAAACCGTACTTTTTCGCGTCTTCGCAGGCCTTGCCGAGATCGTCGAGCGTTGCATCGGGCCTCACCAGCGTGTGGTCGATGACCTGCGCTAAATGGCTTGGGTCTTTAAACATGCGAGTACCTCTTTCTTGTACGACTGCTGCAGCATCGCAGTGATCGGGCCGGGTTTGCCAATGCCGATCTTCTTCTTATCGATCGTGGTGATCGGCATGATCTCCATGGTCGTGTTCGTGATAAAGCATTCGTCGGCAGCATAGAATGCCTGCGGACGAAGCAGGGCTTCTTTGATCAGGAGCTTCTTTTTCCCGGCAAGGCGCAGCACTAGGTCGCGCGTAACGCCTTCGAGGATGCCGGTCTTTACGGCAGGCGTGTACAGCACGCCCTTCTTAACCATGAAGATGTTGCTGATGGTGCCCTCGGCCACGTACCCTTCCCAGTTCAGCATGATGCCTTCGTACGCGCCTGCTTTGATCGCCTCGATCTTGGCCAGGATGTTGTTCAGAAAATTCGTGCCTTTGATGGACGGGTCGAGCGCATCCGGATGATTGCGGCGGGTCTTGACCATCGCGACCCGGACGCCGCGCGAGTACTGCTCTGCCGGATAATCGTGGAACGGCTTCGCAACGATCACCATGGTGGGAGCTATGCACAGCGCCGGGTCCAGCCCGATCTCGCCAGGTCCCCGGGAGATATGCAGACGGACGTAAGCATCCAGCAGTTTGTTCACGCGCAGCGATTCATTCAGCGCGTCCTTGATCTGTTCGAGCGACAGCGGGAGCTTCAGCGATATGCTGCGCGCGGAGTGCTGCAGCCGACTGAGGTGCTTCTTCATCAGGAACAGCTTGCCGTTGTACGCGCGCATGGTCTCGTAGATGCCGTCCCCGTACAAAAACCCGTGGTCGAACACCGATACCAGCGCCTTGTCCTTCGGTACAAAATGGCCATCAAGGTACACGAGCATTCTGAAACGTATCATTATTGCAGGGGAGTGTCAAGATAGAATGAGGGAAAGGGCGAAGCACAGCGATGGCATTTGCCACAGAGCACACCGAGGGCACAGAGGCCAGTTAGTAACTAGAATACATTTCTTCAAAATGGGAAAAATGCAAACCGTTTAACACGAATGGCACGAAGGGACGAATTACACGAAGAGATGAGGTCAGGCCTGCGGTCAATTCCGGCCCTATTCGTGACATTCGAATCATTCGTGTAATTCGTGTTCGTCTTTATTGTTTGGTTTCGGCTTGTCCGGATTAGGCCTTATTCCATCCGTGATCTTCTCTGTGTCCTCGGTGTGCTCTGTGGCTCAAAATATAATTGCTTTAGATGCATTGGTTTTTCTATTCATGCAGCCATCGCACGATCTTCGTCAACAGCTTCCTCGGCGCAGTCCTGAGGGAAGAGGCCATGATCTTGTTCATCATCCCGTGAATGGCGACCGTCTTCCCCTTCATCAGAGCAGCATATCCGTAGCTCGCCACATCAGCCGCGGACGCCGGCTTCAGCATCCTGAACAGCCTTGCATGATCCACACTCGCGGTCAGCGCCCAGTTCGTTGCAGTTGGTCCGGGCAGCAGGGCCGTGACCGTGACGCCGGTGCCCTGCAACTCGTTCGCAAGCGCTTCCGACATTGACAGCACATAAGCCTTTGATGCGTAGTAGACCGCCATGAACGGCCCTGGCAGCAGCGCGGCAGTGGACGCGACATTCATGATCCTGCCGCGCTTACGTTCTACCATTCCGGGAACAAAGAGCTTTGCCAGATGCGTCACTGCCGTAATATTGACCGCGATCATGGCTGAGTCGTCCTCCCAGGTCCGCTCGCTGAATGCGCCATGACCGCCGAACCCGGCGTTGTTGATAAGGATATCCACCGCGATCCCCTGTTCGCGAAGTTCGCGATAGATTTCATCCGGCGCACCTGGAAAGGACAGGTCCTTGGCAACAACCACTACGGTCGCCTTCCCGGCTACCTCAAGTTCCTGCTTGATCTGCAGAAGCCTGTCCTTGTTCCTCGACACCAGCACCAGGGTCGTACATTCCTTTGCCAGGATCTTTGCGAACTCGTACCCGATCCCGCCTGAAGCGCCGGTGATCAGGGCTGTTGTGTTTTGCATCTGGGCACCTCACTGAAAATCAGAAGATCTTTTTTGACACTGAAGAGGCGGAGTAACCTATGATAACAGCGGCTAAGTTCGAACAGGCTGTTGAAAAACTAATTACGCAGGCTAAAGCCTGCGGCTACCAAATCGTAACGCATTGATTTCATGATTGGTAGCCGCACCCTTTTAGGGTGCGTTTTGCTGTTACAAGGTCTTTTTCAACAGCCTGCTAAAGAAAGAACGAGCCTCTTGGGCCAGCTACTTTATTAAAGATTTATCCGCCGTTATCCGTCTGTTATCAGCCCGTATCCGTGTCAAATGCTCTTATGTTCCGCTTGTCATATACTCCCGCTTTTCCCTCTTGCACAGGATCTGTATCACATTCCTGCCGGACATCGCAACTGCGGGAAGTCCGCCTCCTGGCTCGACCCATTGTCCGGCCATATAAAAGCCATCAAGACCAGGCAGCGTCTTGCTCATGGTGCGGCCGAAGCTCCAGGTCTTTGGCGTAACCTGCCATCCCTCGAAGCTCCCTTTCCAGTTGCCGGTGTAGCGCACGAACGTGGTGGGCGAAGACACATCGCGCATCTCCACCTGCGCGGCAAGTCCCGGGAATTGCCGGTCCAAAAGCGCCACGACCTTGTCCGCGATCTTCTCCTTTTCCAGCTTGTACGCAGTGTCGTCCTGCCGGAGCTTGCTCCAGTATTCATAATCCGTCTGGAACATGCTCGTGAGCAGGGTCTTGCCTTCGGGCGCAAGCGTGGGATCGAAATTATACACGTGCAGATCGAGGAACCGGTGCGCAACCCCGCCGACCACGAGCGGCTCCGCGAGTTCGAACGCGTAACCCGCTGCTACGGGCAGGTCCTTGAACGACCGGTTCACGCCGAGTGCGATGTACACCAGAGGAGGGAACAGGACCATATGTTCGTAGTAGTCCTTGATCGTGGCATCGATATATCGCCCTTCCAGCATCTCGAAGATCGTTGCGTGGCCGTCCGCAGCAGAGATCACATAGTCGGCCCGATGCTCGGTGCCGTCCGCGAGACGGATGCCTACAGCCTTATTATTCTCGACCAGGATCTTTTCGACCCTGGACTGGTAGACCATCTCGCCGCCGAGCGAACGATAGCGCGCTTCAATGTTCTGGCTGAACGGAAGAGAGCCGCCGATCGGGTACCCCGCTGCCTTCTTGTGCAGCCAGGCAAAGGTCATGAGCATGAACGAGACCGGGAAGTCGGGCATGAACAGCAGGGGAAACGCCTCGCGCAGATGCCTGCTCTTGAACCGCGCGCCATACTCCTTGAGCGAGATATGGTTCCACTTCCAGAGCATGAACAGCAGCGGCAGGTTTGTGGCGATCAATTTTATGGCATCGAACAGGCCCATCACCTCCGGCGCTTTCTCCAGCGGCGGCTCGAATTTCGTGCATGTGCGGCACGCGGTGACGAACTCTCTCACAAGCTTGCCGTCCTCGGGAGCAGCTTCCAGGAGGTCCTTTTCCAGTTGATCGAGGTTGGCTGAGAACACGAGCTTCTTCCCATCCGCAAATTCGATGCGACCGAACTCCTCGTAATCGATGACGGTCTTTCCCTCGAGCGCGCCGAGCTCGGTCCAGATCTTGTGAAATTTCGAGAGCGGGCTCGACCCGATGAGCCAGTGCAGGCAGCCGTTGATAGTATAGCCTTGCCGCTTCCAGGCAGTGCAGAGCCCGCCCGGCTTCTTTTTGTGCATCTCGAAGATGCGCGTGTGGAACCCGTTCATCTGGCCGTAGCATCCGGCGGAGAGTCCGGCGATCCCGCCGCCGATGATGATGATCGATTTGTCGTTCATGGTAAGCTCCTTTGAGAAACAGGGTCAAGTAGCAAGGGGCAAGCAGCATGGAAACCGGATTCAAAAATAGTTTTGATTTACTTCGTGCGCTTCGTGGCTTCGTGAGAGAATGACTTTTGCGATCAACGGCTGCTTATTTCACTTTATTCAGGAATTCTTTCATATCGAACTCCGCGTCCATCAGTTCCTTGACCCGGCTGACCTTGCTCTTTTCGCGGATGCTCGCCTTGCCCATGCTTCCCTCGATCTTGTCGATCGTCGTGAACGTGTCGTCCGCGACCGAGATGATCGGAACGCCCTTGGACTGGGCCTTGCCGATGACCACGTCGTTCGTGGGAAGACCGCCGGTCAGGATGATGCAGCGGGTCGAGGTCTCCAACGCGGCCAGCTGGATATCGGACCTATGCGCGCCCGTGATGACCGCCTTGTGCGCCATCCTGCGGAACACCGTGAGCGCGCTGTCAACATCCATGGCGCCGATCGAGAAGTTCTCCACGAACTCGTCGAGCCGGTTCTCGCAGCACAGCACCCTGCCGTTCAGGATCTCGTTCAACTGCCGCACGCTCACCGCCTCAAGCGCCCGGTCCTTGGGGAACACGCCGAACAGGTCCACGCCCTTGCCCTTCAGGAACGGCTGCACCGTTGCCTTCACGCTCCCCAGGGCATTGACCGGGACCTTGTTCAGAACGCCGCCCACGAACCGCTTGCCCAGCAGCCGGGAGACGCCGAACAGCGCGTCCGCCGACGACTCATTGCGCCAGGGCTCGACCATCAGAAGCCTGGCGTTCATGGTTTCGAGCAAGGCGAGCGCATGAATGCCGAGCAACGAGCCTTCGAACAGATCGCCAGCCCCTGCGATGATCACGAAATCCCGGTCAGCTAACGTCTTGAACGCAGCCATGACCCGCGCCTGAACATCGCCCTGCTTGTTGTCGAAGAGCAGGGTCTGGCTCTCATAGGTCTGGACATAGGGCGAGATTACCTCCATCGGCTCCTTAAGTCCGAGCGTTTCCTTGATAAAGAGCGCGTCCGCGTCGTACACGTCCTTGCCCTTTTTCACCGGCGTTCTGCCGATGGGTTTGATATAGCCCACCTTGTACCCTTGCTCGATGAGCTTCATGGCAATGCCGAGGGAGATGAAGGTGCGGCCGGCGTAGCCGGTGTTGGATGCGATGAATATGGGGATCATAGAGCCTCCTAAAATGCAGGGTCAAGTAGCATGTAGCAAGTAGCAAGGAAACCGGAGATTCAGTACCAAGGGTCAAGGTGCGGTGAAACATCAAACCAAGGGTCAAGTAGCATGTAGCATGGGGCAAGGAACCGCGAGATGCAGTAACAAGGAAAACAACACCATGCTGCCTGCCCCAATGCTCCTTTGTTTCTCCTTGCAACTTGCTACTTGACCCTTGCTACACTGTCTCCCCCTGCGGCTTGACCCTTGCTGCTATCTGTTCCTCGTTCCAGTGACCGAACAAGCCCCTTGATGATGCGAGCTGTTTCGTCACGCATCTGACTTATAGCCGCAAAGTCTTTCTCAGTCATATAACCAAGGTCTTTTGCCAGGAGAAGATATGTCTCTACTTCTCCTAATGAACCTTTTGCAATGTACAGATACTGCAGATATTCTTTTCGATGGTTCCTCTCATATCCTTCAGCGATATTTGCCGGCACGGATACTGCTGCCCGCTGGAGCTGCGATGTCAACGCATAGACTTCTTGCTTCGGGAATTTCTTTGACAGGCGATAGATCTCAAGGGCAAGTTCGTATGCCTTCTTCCAGGCATTCAACGTCCGAAATCCCTTCACCTCTTTTTCCATAGTACCTGAGCTCCCCCCTGTCCCCTTTTTTCCCCATGCTCCTTTGCCTTACCCTTGCCACTTGCTACTTGACCCTTGCTACTATCCCCACCCTTGCTACTTTCCCTTAAAGATAATTCTCGCATCCAGCGCCAGCGCCCCCTTTTCCATGACCACCAGCGGATTCACATCAAGCTCCATGATCTCCGGGAAGTCCGAGATGAGGCACGACAGGTTCACGATATTGCTTGCGATCGCATCGATGTCCGCGGGCCGTTCGCCGCGGGCGCCCCGCAGCAGGCCGGCGGTCCTGATCTCGTTCACCATGGCCACGGCGTCGTGGCGCGACACGGGCACGATCCGGAAGGAAACGTCCTTCAGCACCTCCACGTAGATCCCGCCCAGGCCGAACATGATCATATGGCCGAACGTCCGGTCGTAGGTCACGCCGAGGATCACTTCCTTGCCGCCTTTCACCATCTCGTAGACCATCACGCCCTTGATAAAGGCGTCGCGCATGATGCGCCGGGAGTTGGTCGTGATCTCGGTGAACGCCTCTTCCGCTTCCTGGGCCGTCTTCACGTTCACGCGCACGCCGCCCACGTCGGTCTTATGCAGGATGTCCGGGGACGAGATCTTCATCACCACGGGAAAGCCGATCTTCGCGGCCATCTCGGCGGCCTCTTTCGAGGTCCGTGCCAGCGCGCGCTTCGGGAACTGGAACCCGTAGTAGGTAAGGATCTGCATGGCCTCTTCCTCGCCGACCTGATACACGCCGGACTTGAGGATGGACGAGATGGTGTCTGCCGCGGCATCGAAATTGTACCAGCAGGTATTGATCTCTTCGGGAACGACGTCCTTCCACGCGCGGTAATCGGCCAGCCGCTTGAATGCCTTGACCGCGAGCTCGGGGTAGGAGAAGTTCGGGATGGACGCGGCCTTCAGCTTGTCGATCGCGGACCGCACCCGCTTCTCGCCCATGAAGGAAGTGATGATCGGCTTTTCCGTGGAGTGCGCTGTGCTGATGATGACGTCCGCGGTCTGGTCCATGTCCGTCATGGCCTGGGGCGTGAGGATGACCAGCATGGCGTCCACATTCGGGTCCTTGGCAGCCTGCTCCAGCACCGCGGCATAGCGTACGGAGGTCGCGTCGCCGATCACGTCCACGGGATTGAAGATCGACGCGTTCGGCGGAAGCTTCTTCGCCATCGCCTCGAGGCTCTCTTTGGTCATGTGCGGGAGTTGGATGTGCAGGCGCTCCGCAGTGTCGGCAGCGATGATGCCCGGTCCGCCGGCATTCGTGATCACGAGCAGACCGCTGCCGGCCGGCACCTTGCCCTCGGAGAACGCGAGCGCCGTGTCGAACAGGTCCTGTACGCCCTGCGCGCGCATCACGCCGGTCTGGCGAAAAGCCGCGTCGAACGCCACGTCCGAACCAGCGAGCGCGCCCGTATGCGATGAGGCGGCGCGGGCGCCTGCCTCGGTGCCGCCGGACTTGAGCAGGACGATCGGCTTGACCTTGGTGGCCTTTTGCGCGACCTCGATGAACCGTCTGCCGTCCACCACGTCCTCGATATAGCCGAGGATCAGGTTGGTTGCAGGGTCGTTCATGAAATACTCGATAAAGTCGATCTCGGAAAGGTCGGCCTTGTTCCCGAGGCTGATGAACTTCGAGAACCCAACGTCGTTCCCGATGGCCCAGTCCATGATCGCGATGCCCATGGCCCCGGACTGAGAGAAGAAGCCGATCGAACCCCTGGGCAGCATGTCCGCGGCAAACGTGGCGTTCATGTCGTTCGCGGTGTTGATGAGCCCCAGGCAGTTCGGCCCCAGGATGTGGATGCCTGTTTCCTTTTTAATCGTCTTCAGCTCCTCCTCGAGGAGCGTGCCCTCTTTGCCCGCTTCCTTGAACCCCGCGCTGATCACGATCGCGGACCGGATGCCCGCTGCTGCGCACTCCCGGAGCGACGCGGGCACGAACTTCGCGGGAATGATGATGATCGCGAGATCCACAGGCAGCCCGATGTCCGCTACCGTTGCAGAGGTCTTGAGGCCGAGGATCTCGGAGCAGGAGGGGTTGACCGGGTAGAGCTTACCCGGGAACTTGAACCGCACCAGATTGTTCAGGACCGCGTAGCCTACTTTTTTGGGATCAGCGGATGCGCCGATGATAGCAATGGCAGCCGGGTTGAAAAGTGATTCGAGCATGATGGATATAGTGTAGTGGAGAAACAGCGCAGGGTCAAGGGGAAGGAGCGGAATAATATAGTTATTCTGTGGCTAAAAAGCCTTTAGTAACTAAAGAATCAAATTCTTCTCAAAATGGAAAGAAAACGCAAACAGCTTAACACGAATATCACGAAGGGAACGAATTACACGAAGAAAAACAGTAAGTCCAATTCCTATTCGTGACATTCGTATAATTCGTGCAATTCGTGTTCGTCTTTCTTGTTTGGTTCCGGCTTGTTCGGGTTAGTATTGTCGGTTTAAAGATCTACTTTTTTCTCAGCGCCTCCGCGTCTCCGCGCGAAAACAGGTATTGATCCTGACCGGTTACGATCACGAACGCAGCGCCTTGCGAAAGACGTCGATCGACTGCGCGCCCACGATCGTCCTGCTCTTGTTCACCACGAACGTGGGCACGCCGGTGACATTCACGAGCGCTGCGTCCTTTTTCGCTTCCTCCAGACGGAGCTCGTGCTCCCTGCTCAGGACCGCTTTCCGCAAAGCAGCGGGATCGAGACCTGCGTCTTCTCCGAGCTGCGCTAGGATGTCGAGGTTCCCAATATCGAGGCCATGCGAGAAATAGGCGCTGAAGAGCGCGGGATGGAACGCTTCGAATTTTCCGTGATCGCGGCTGAATTCCGCTGCCAGCAGCGCTGCATGTGAATTGGACAGGAAAGGACGGTCAACAAAGGTGATGCCGTAGGCGGCCCCGGCAGTGCGAAGATGCCCGTTCATTCGCTGGATGTCCTCTGCGCGAAAAAGTTCGGTCAGGAGCCTGCCTGTTGGAGGCGTTTCAGGGTGGATCTCGATGCCTTGCCATTGGACGACAAGGTCGAACTCCTGCTTCAGTTTTTCGACGATGCCCTCGCCGATAAAGCAGAACGGTCAGATATAATCGGAGAATACCTGCAGCTCGATAGCCATATTCTGATAATACCACTTTTAGTGGGTTGCGAATCAAATTCTATTCAAAAACGGAACAACGTAAACTGCTTGACACGAATGGCACGAATGGACGAATTACACGAAGAAATGCAGTCAAGTCCCATTCCTTATTCGTGACATTCGCAGCATTCGTGTAATTCGTGTTCGTCTTTCTCGTTTGGTCCTGATTTGTGCCATACAACCGGCAGGAGGGGCCCATTCTGGGCTATTGTTTTGCCAGCCAATCCTTTGCCAGCTCGATCGTGTCAAAAGCGTGCAGCTTGCGGCGGGAGAAGATCATCACCGCCTCGAAGATGATCTTTTTCAGACCGTGCACGCCGATGACCGCGGCCGCCCTCACGTACGGTTTGTTATGCGTGGTGAACTCCTTTAGCTTCTGGCTGACATCGTCATTGAACCGTGCGTTCGTCACGTCCGTCAGGGTAAGGACCGAGCTTGCCGGGCGCGATGCAATGACCCTTGTTCCTTCGGCGATCGCGACCAGAAGCTCCTCTATCGTGGCGTTGCTGAAATCCAGATGCAGGATATCCTTGCCCCCGTGATTGATGAATCGTACTCGTTGCACACCCATGCTGTTCGCTCCTTACTTATCTTGAGTCCATTTAATTCTCCCTGCCGTACAAAAACAGGGGCTCTCCCGGAACACTTTTCTTGGGCAATCCTATATTGTTATGGTGGTCTTGTCAAGGCTTTCGATGGGGTATTTTAAGGGTATATGCCTTAATTAGAATGCGGAGGGGGCATCCATTTGCAGTCTATTCAGCTGCGTTTTACCTGTTAAAAACTCGGGAGCAAGCAAATCTCTTTCTTTCAAAATATTCCGGAGGCGCATATTTACAAAAATAATCATAATAATATATTGCGCGATTCATCAGCCCAACCTTCTCATAATTAATGCCGCTATTTATGTATGCTTCATAAAAGTAGGGGTCAATGCTAATGGCAGCTTCAAATTCTCTGATCGCCTCCCAACGCATACCGAGGCGCATATAACTCATTCCCAGATTTACATGCACTCTTGCATTCATTGGCGACTTGCGCACCGTATCCTGCCATAGGGAAAGGGGTTCGCGAAGAATATCGTTTCTATGGAATGTGGCAAATGCACATGAGGCAACGATCAATATTACGAATGTACTTTTTGCAATGCCAGTAAATTGCATTATTAGTTACCCTAGTTATGCGATCAGGCTATATCGCCTGCGACCGTGCGGATAATAATGCGTTGCGCAACACGGAATATTTCTATTGAGAGGTTCAGTGATTATACGGAACCATGAATATATGTCAAGGTTTTCGATCGGCTATTTTAAGGGTATATGCCCTGAAAGCTTCTTAGCCACAGAGTTCACCGAGAACACAGAGATAATGCAAAACAGCAAACATCAAACTACGTACGATCCTTTCTCTGTGCCCTCTGAGGTCTCTGTGGCAAAAATTATTGCTGCTTTTAGTATACTTTGAACCGTTAGTTACAGATCGATGTGTTCTCTGCATGTTCTGGGCAAAACGCCCTGCTTTTGACCTGGATTGCTACATTTGCGAAGTCATTGAAGATATTTGCTATACTACATGAAGAAGGGAACATCATGCCTGCCGACAACCAACACCCATCCATCACCGCGATGCGCGCGCTGTATCCCGAGAAATTCCCGACCGAGGACCGGATCTTCAGCACGATCCACCCCGGCAACCGGATCTTCATCGGCACCGGCTGCGGCGAGCCGCAGTATCTGGTCCAGGCGCTGATCAACTTCGTCAGCTCCCACCCCAAAGCGTTCTACGACGCCGAGGTGCTGCAGGTCTGGACGCTCGGCGTGGCGCCGTATGCGGACGCGAAGTTCAAGGATAATTTCCGCTGCAACTCCTTCTTCATCGGCAACAATACGCGGGACGCGGTCAACAAGGGACTTGCCGATTACACGCCCGTGTTCCTGTCCCAGGTGCCCGGCCTGTTCCAGAAAAAGCTCGTGCCCGTGGACGTGGCCCTGATCCAGACCTCGCTCCCGGACGAGCACGGATACATGAGCCTCGGCATCAGCGTGGACATCGTGAAGGCGGCGGCGGAGAGCGCAACGCTCGTCATCGCCCAGGTGAACCCCCGCATGCCGCGCGTGCTCGGCGACACGTTCATCAACATCAAGGAAGTAGACTTCATCGTGCCCTGCGATGAGCCGCTGCTCGAATACGAAGACACGGTGGCCGACGACATCTCCCAGAAGATCGGCACGTACGTCAGCCGCATCGTTCAGAACGGCGATACGATCCAGGTGGGCTACGGCAGCATTCCCAATGCCATCCTCGCCCACCTCAAGAACAAGGAGCATCTGGGGGTGCATACCGAACTGCTGACCGACGGCATCGTGGAGCTTATGCGCGCGCGCGTGATCGACAATACGCGCAAAGAGCTGAATCCCGGCAAGACCGTGGCCGCGTTCTGCATGGGCAAACGCGACACCTATGAATACCTGCACGACAATCCGGCCATCGAGTTCCGGCCCGTGAACTACACGAACAACCCCACCGTGCTCGCGCGTCAGAAGAACATGACCGCCATCAACAGCGCCCTCGAGATCGACCTCTCGGGCCAGGCCACGGCGGAGTCCCTCGGCAGGCTCTTCTACAGCGGCATCGGAGGCCAGGCGGACTTCATGCGCGGCGCCATCCTGTCGCCGGGCGGCAAGACCATCCTGGCGATCCAGTCCACGGCGGAGAACGACGAGGTCTCGCGCATCGTGCCGTTCCTGAAGGAAGGCGCGGGCGTAACGCTCTCGCGCGGGGACATCCACTATGTGGTGACCGAGTACGGCATCGCCTATCTTCACGGCAAGAACATCCGCGAGCGGGCCATGGACCTGATCGCGATCAGCCACCCGAAGTTCCGCGGCAAGCTCATCGAACAGGCAAAGGAGCGCGGCCTGATCTACAAGGACCAGGCGTTTATCCCGGGCGTGCAGGGCGAATACCCCGAGGACCTCGAAACGCACCGTACCACGCGGACCGGCCTTACGCTGCTGCTCAGGCCGGTGAAGCTGTCCGACGAGCCGCTGCTGAAGGACTTTTTTTACTCCCTGTCGAACGACTCTATGCACAAGCGCTTCATCTCCACGCGCACGGACATGCACCACGACCGGCTCCAGCCGTTCGTGGTGATCGACTACACCCGCGAGATGGTCATCCTCGCGATCACCCAGCAGGAGGAAAAGGAAGTGATCGTGGGCATGGCGCAGTATTTGATCGACGAGACCACCCATACCGCCGAGGTCGCCTTTGTGGTGCGCGACGACCACCAGGGCAGGGGCATCGGAGCGAGCCTGCTCGACTACGTCACCTACCTTGCCAGGAAGAGCGGCCTCCTTGGATTTTCGGCAGCGGTGCTGGTGGAGAATCGGCAGATGCTGCAGCTGTTCGAGAAGATGGGCTTCATCATCGAAAAGCGCTACGACAGCGGGACCTACGAACTGACCATGTCGTTCCGGGAATGACCGGCACGCCTGATCCCTTTCCTTGTCTTCCCCGCTGATACGTCGTATAATCCTAACCTGGACAAGCCTGAACCAAACGGGAAAGACAAACACGAATTACGCGAATGAACGAATGTCACGAATAGGGACTGGACTGTATTTCTTCGTGTAATTCGTTCATTCGTGCTATTCGTGTTAAACTTTTTGCATTTTCTTTGCATTTTGAGAAGCTTTATTGGTTCTTTAGTTACGAACTGACAATTGTTTTTGACACAGATCAAACGGATAGAAGTCGGATCACGGCAGATTTTCTTGTAAGTCGTTCCCCCAAAAATGAGCGCTTTGCTTTAGATTTATTTGCCTTTATCATAGGTTAATTCGCTTTTTCAGTGTCTAAATGCTTTTTAAGGATACTTCTCCCTAACGACGTGACCATGACCACTGAACCCATGCCCGAAACCACTCTCTGCCCATTATGCGCCGGCGCGCGGACCGATGCATTTTCCCGCGATGAACGCAGGACGTATTTGAAGTGCGAGGACTGCGGACTGGTGTTCGTCCCGCCTGCCCTGTTCCTGTCCGAAGAGGACGAGAAGCGCAGATACGATCTGCATCAAAACTCGTGCGAGAACGCGGGATATTGCGCGCACCTCAACCGCCTGCTCGTTCCGCTGTTGTCCTGCCTGCCCCCGGGAAGCAAGGGGCTCGATTTCGGCTCGGGACCCACGCCCGCACTCTCCCTGATGCTCGCAGAGGCGGGACATACCGTGACGCTCTATGATCGTTATTATGCGCACGACCCAACCGCGTTCGATCAGCGCTATGACTTCATCACCGCATCAGAAGTAACCGAACATCTCCGCGAGCCCGGCAAAGAGCTCGACCGGTTGTGGGCCGGTCTTGAGGACAGCGGGACGCTGGCGATCATGACGCAGTTCCTCGTAAACCAAAGCGAATTCCCTCGCTGGTATTACAAGAACGATCCTACGCATGTCTGCTTTTTTTCGCCCCCGACCTTTGCCTGGCTTGCAAAGCAATGGAACGCTGAGCTTATCATTCCCGAGAGAGGCGTCGTGCTGCTCCGAAAGCGGGACGGCAAGATTGTTCACCCTCTTTATCCCGGCATAGCAGCGCCGGCAGGAACGTTGACCGTGCTTTACCAGGACGAGCACCTGGTTGCCATCACCAAGCCCGCGGGGCTGCTCGCGCACCGGAGCGATATCGACCGGTTCTCTGCCGAAAACGCCATGAACCTGCTTCGTGATCAGCTGAAGAGGTGGGTCTATCCTCTTCACCGGCTGGACAAGCCCACATCCGGCGTCATGCTCTTTGCGCTGGACCCCGCGACCGCCCGCAGCATGACGCAGCTGTTCACTGATAACAAGGTCCGGAAACAATATCTTGCCGTCGTGCGCGGCCATACGGACGAGGCCGGCAGTATCGACCATCCCTTGCATGCGGTCCAGGACAAGAGAGCAAACCGTAAGGCAAAGCATGACCTGCCCGCCCAGGAGGCAACCACGGAGTACCAGCGGCTGGCGATGATCGAGCTCCCCCTTCCCGCGGGACGGTATCAGACCGCGCGCTTTTCCCTGGTCCGCGTGTCGCCCCTGACCGGCCGCTATCGCCAGATACGGCGCCATATGAAGCATATTTTTCATCCCGTTATCGGAGATACGACCTACGGCGACGGCAAACAGAATGCTTTTTTTCTGGAGCACTTCAATTCCCGACGATTATTGCTGCATGCGCACGAGCTCGGGTTCGTGCATCCGCATACAAACACACAGGTCCTCATACGATCCCCGCTGGACCCTGACTTTGCCGGACTCCTGAACGCACTTCACTGGAGCGAATCCGTCCTTTCTTAAGCGCTGCCAGGACCCCGGGCTCTACACCCAACCAACAACGCGGCCCTTCCCCGGCTTTTTTTGCGCCTTTGCGCCTTTGCGCAAAAATTAGATTACTGTATTCTGTTTATAGAAGCGTTTTAAAAGAAGCGAATAGGTACAATTTTGCTTGACATTTTTGCCGGAATAATAGATAGTACGTGTCTCCAAGTGGTTGGAACCGGGCGGATAGCTCAGCTGGGAGAGCACAGCCCTTACAAGGCTGGGGTCACAGGTTCGATCCCTGTTCCGCCTACCAGATTAACAATAGTTCAACGTACTCAGTTCAGCGTACAGAGCAGTAACATTGATTCTGTCGAATTCTGAACAGCATTACACTTTGAACTATGAACTTTGTACTTTGTCCTCGTTTTTATTGGGGTGGTAGTTCAGTCGGTTAGAACGCCTGCCTGTCACGCAGGAGGTCGCGGGTTCGAGTCCCGTCCGCCCCGCCATTTTTTCAACGCATTGGTCCACTCATCTCATCCAGATAGAACGTCCCGACAGGTCGGGAAGGTCGCGGGTTCGAGTCCCCCTCCGCACCGCCATGTAACCTCTGCACATCAGCAGCACCAATACCGGGCAACGATCTTAAACGAATGCGAATCGGACATCTCCGGATGTTCGCACCTGGTAGCCATTCGTTCATGTCCGGTTCGGCCCGGCATTTGTTGAGGATTTGCCCCATGCAGCTCTCCGATGTTCTTGCCTTCATACAAAAGAATCCCGTCTGCACCCTTGCCACGATGGACGGCGATCAGCCCCGCGCGCGCGGCTTCTTCAGCCTGTTGTTCGATGACAACGCGATCTATTTCACCACCGGTTCCCCCAAGGACGTGTATACGCAGCTCGAAAAGAACAGCAAGGTCGAGCTCTGCTACCTGTCTCCGAGTTTCAGGATGCTGCGTATCACCGGCTCCATGGAGATCGTGGACGACCGCGCGAAGAAGGAACAGCTGATCAGGGGAAAAAGCTATCTCAGGGGATTCACTGCAGACGATCCGCGGTTCATCCTGCTCCGGCTCCCGCACGGCAGAGCTCGCTTCTGGACCCTTGCGGACAACATGCGGGAACGTCAGCTCAACGAGATCGAGTTCTGACCAACAATCACCAGCCGGAACAGGTTTCCCGTCCGGACCAAGGATAGATCGACCATGACAGGACCGAACAAGAGATTCGACATACCGGCACCTGGCTCGCTTCGCGCGGCCGGCGCGCCTGACCCCGTTGACGTCGTGTTGAAATACATGAACCCCGGGTTCCGGTGCATTGTCGGCAGCCCGCTGAACTTCTGCCGCGTCCTGTGCGAGCTGACCGAAGGCGCGGCCCACCGGCCCGGCAAACAAGGCGGCCTGATGTATGGATGGTATTCCTTCGGAGGAACGAAGAAGGACATCCTCGGGATACCGGGCATCATGGCGTATGAGATCGTCCGGGAGGCAAACAAGGAGATCTCCCTCAAATCGATCGACCAGCAGGAGTATCAGCGCCTGCTGCGGTATCTGAACGAACATCCGCTGTCCGTGCTGATCAGCAAGTTCGAGCTGGAAAAAGAATACCGGTCGGCGATGGACATTTACCGGAAAAAGCAGGACGATGAACGGCTGCACAAAGAGGCCGAACAACGAAGGACGGACCAGGAAGACCATATTGACGCGATCCTGAAGAAGATCGAGGCAGCGCACAGCGACGAGGTCATCTTTCCGATACGGGGCATCCACAACATTCACGCCTTGATCGAACGGGGATACGTGCCCGGGATCTGCGACAACCCCGAGCTGTGGGTCGATGCTGATGAATTTGCCAGCCTCTATTTCAAGAACAGCAGGACCGGCGAGGAGACCCTGCTGATCGGCCGGGAAAAGCTGCAAGCCGTCACGGAGCTGAGCAGGATAGCATATAAGTTCCTGGTCGCGAAAAGCAAGGACAAGCCCCGGGACTTCGCCGCAAAATTCGACCGCTTCAACAAACGCAAACCAGGAGAAGCAGCCAGGAACTGGAACGAGGACTTCTTTAAAGGGCTCGACCTCTTAACGACCTACCCGGAGGAGCTTAAGAACAGGACCGTTACCGACCTGGATATTATGGCGCGGGCGATCGACGGAGTGATCGGAGAACGGAGCCGGATCGAGGAGGGTCTGCTCCCGGTCGAAGCATTGTTCCAGAAGGACACCCGGAAGGTCCTGGCCGCTCTTGTTGTTGGGAACAAACCGCTGCCCGAGATCAGAAAGGCCCTTGACTATTTTGAGCACACCGGCATGGTGCATGCGGAGTATAAGGACAGCCTGTACGAATTGATTCAACTGGGCATGACCGGCATCGCGCTCTACGAGCACCTGGCGAAGAAGGACCAGGAACAGGCCCTTGACGTCATTCAAAAGCTGCCGCCGCAGCACAAGGTCGACATCAGAAAGATCCTGGAAGGGGTAGGGATCAAGGGAGTGTCGGACAGCCAGACTTTCAAGGACTTCATTTACACGAACGGGGAGATCGGCTCCGCGGAAATACGCAAAAAACGCATCAAGCAGATCGTGACGATGATCCTCAAGAGCATCCCCGGGGAGATCGATGCGGAGAACATCACGGCAGCCATGCAGCCTTATATAGAGGAACTCGGCCTGGACGAGTTGGACCGGATCAAGAAAAGGATCCTGGAGCTCAAGGCGGTTGTTGCGGCGCAGCGAGCCTCTTTATAGCCGGAACAGCGGCATCTCTCTCCGAACCATCAGCGCGAAGAGATCTTCCCCAGTCGCCTCGCCAGGTCCTCGGTATCGTTCAGCAACTGCTCGACCTCATCCAGCCCCCTGGACCAGAAACGCGCATCCGCGATATCCACGCCCATCCGGCTGAAGATGTTCTTCGGCGAGTCCGACAGCCCGGCGGACAGGAATTCCTTGACCTTGTGAATGAACGCCGGGTCCTGCTTCACGGAATGCTGAAGCGACTTGGATATCAGCAGCCCGCCCGCATAGGAATACACATAGAAGAAATACCGGATGTGGCTCCAGTAGACCCACCAGTTCTCGGAGCCTGTTGACTGCTCCACCGCCTTTCCCATATACGCCGCCATGTGCTTCTGGAACAGCGCGCCGATCTCTTCCTTTGCAAGATAGCCCCGGGCCCTGAACGAACGGTGCAGTTCCTGCTCGAACCGGTAGCAGGCGACCTGGCGGAAGATGGATGACACATCGTCGTTCAGCTTCTGCATCATGATCGCAAGCCGCAGTTCGTCGTCAGCCGAGCGCAGCACCTCTTCGAGCACAAAGTCCTCCATGAACGTGCTGGCCACCTCCGCGGTCGAAGTCGGCGTGCCGAAGTCGAGCGCATGCTGCTTTTTCTTGATCAGCTCGTTGTTGATCCCGTGTCCCACCTCGTGAGCGACGGTCAGAACGTCATGCAGTTTTCCCGTATGGTTCAGGAGGATGTACGTGGGCTGGGTCATCAGGTGGTGGATGCAGAAGGCTCCGCTGTCCTTGCCTTTTTTGGGCAACGCATCGACCTGTCCGTTCCTGATGAACCCCGCAAAGATGTCAGCGAACTCGGGATCGAGCCTGGCAAGCACGGTATGGACAAGGGCAACGGCCTTCGGGTACGGATAGCGCTTAGCCACCTCGCCGTACTCGACGTTCCGCTCGTGATAGGCAAGCCGCTTCACCCTGAGCAGCTTTGCCTTGAGCGCGTAATACCGCGCGGGAATGGAGAAGCGGCCGGCGACCGTGTCGATCAGGGCGTCAACGACCTCGCTCTCGATATCGTCCGCAAGGTGCCTCAGCGCGTCCGGCCGCGGGGTGCCGCGAAGCTCGTCGTCGATCTTCTTGTTCCCGAACACGGAATTGATCTCCGCTTCGGCCACCTCCGCGTTCTTCACGAGGATGTCGTTGAATGCCGCTGCCGCAGAGTCGCGCACACGCTTTTTCTTGCTGTTCATCAGGCCGATGATCTCCGAGAACGGCTTGCTCTTCTTTGCGCCGGCCTCGGTCAGCACCGTCCGCTCCTCTTTTGACAGGAACCCCGCGGTCATCTTCGTCCAGTTCGAGGACGAGGTCGCGGACTTCAGGTTCATGATCTTTTCCTCGGGCTCGCTCAGGTGATACCGGGCCTCTGCGAAGATGCGCTCCAGAAAATGGCGGTACGCGGACAGGCCTTCGTGCGCGAGAAACCGCTGCTGCAGTTCGGGCCCGATCCGGGCAATGCGCAGATAAAAGAACTGACTCTCATTCTCGAGCTTTTTGCTGAACTCGTCGATCCTGTTGAACCGCGCCTTGAGCTTTGCATCGTTCTGGTCCTGCTGCGTGCGAAGCCAGAAATAATAGCCTTCATCGCCGTCCGTACCCGTGGTCCGCTTCCATGCTTCATACTGGTCCAGCGCCTGTTTCAGAACCAGCGGGTCTTCGAGATAGTCGGTGCGGTCTTTCCATGCGTTGATGAAGCCGCGGCTCGCCTGCTCAACGACCTTTCTCTGCTTCTCCATCCGGGGGTCGTTGTCTCCCGTAAAGAGCGGCTTGAGGTTCCATCTGGTCTGCGCGACCTTCACCGGGTCCTTTTTTGTTCGGGGCATGCGGGCTCCTTCACTCGTAGCGGAATGAATACAGTATACCCGTACTCCTGCGGCCTGTCCAGACCAGCTACCCTGTTCAC
>Ga0315268_10001585_pt1 | contig 26187 bp, 23 predicted proteins | sample C1_top_MG_FD_204535 | JGI IMG/M metagenome (GOLD analysis project Ga0315268, IMG submission 204535) | Sediment microbial communities from Yellowstone Lake, YNP, Wyoming, USA - C1_top | ecosystem: Environmental > Aquatic > Freshwater > Lake > Sediment | place: USA: Wyoming | collected 2017-08-01
AATGATAGGGTGGGTCCTGCCTCTCCGCGTCCTTCATGGCCTCCATCATAAACTCGGCCGCTCGCCGTGTCTGGTCTGGCGTTGCCGGGTTCGGTTCGTTGACGACCTCGAAATAGTCAATGTACTGGCGTTGGGTCTCCCACTCGGGATACATTGCCTGCATCCACTGGCGGGCCACCTCGGCGCTGGCGCCTTCAGGCCAGCTCCAATCGCCGGGAGGATTGTCCATATAGTCCGAGTCGCCGTGACCTAGCTTGACCGGTTTGCGCCAGATGGTGACCGTGCGCGGATCAATGGCCTTGGCCATCTTGGCCGAATAGCCATCTCCATAGACCTTGATCAACGCAACGGGCCGGTTGGCGGCGGCGCAAGCTCGCAGGAAATCCTCGTACCCAGTGTGGTCGCCGGTAGCCTCGACATGCAGCCCGCCCAGGTTGATGGGAATGGTGGTGGTTGGGATTTTGGAGGACCGGACAGTGCGAACCGTCGCAGTTGCCCCAGGAGTTGGCTGGCTTGCCACAGAAGCCGACGCGCCTTGGCGTGAAATCAGCGGCAGAAAAACGCGGCTTCCCACCACTTCCGGAGTTGCGGGCTTGCTGCCCGGCGTCGAGGCGGGCGGGCGAATCTGAGGCGGCACCTGTAGTGGTGATGCGGGTGTGGGGGCCTTGGGCGGCACCTGCAGTGGCGAGTCGGATGTGCGGGTCTGGGGCGGCATCTGCAGCGGCGAGTCGGGTGTACCGGTCTGGGGCGGCACCTGCAGCGTTGACGCCGGACCGTCCGGCTGCGCGCAACCCGCAAGCAGGCTGCCCACGAAGCAGACCAGGACGAGACTCACCATGAACTTGAGCTGTGATTGGGTCATCATGCGCGCTATTGTACACCTTTTGGGCAGTCGTGCACGGGCCGGGCCGTGAATCACCAGTGGGAAAAGCTTCGCATATGGCCCGCTTGATTTTAGCCTGTGAACGCCTCCGCTCGGACTTGCCGCGATCTGGCGAGTTCATCACTTGGGGCACAAGTCAGGCAACCAGAGTGTTCGTGGGGAAACCAACAGAGCAGAATGACGCAAACAGCGCAAGAGCCTGCCAGTCGGCAGGCTCTTGCTATAGTGACGTGCACCGGGACCGTACGCTCACCTGGTCTTACTTATGATCATCTTTTCCATTTCGGCCATTTGCGCCGGGGACGACATCGTCTTGAGCACGTCTGCGTGCACTTCCCGTGCATGTTGCATGGCCTTCTGCTTTACCTCATCAACATTCTTCCCGGTGATCACCGCGTCACAATTCATACCCAGATCCCGACAAGCAAGTTGCGCCATGTTCCTCCTATCTGTTGGTGGAAACCCTGGGATTCAACCTGAACTACGCCGGTTGAATCAAGGATAAAACAGTTAACGAATACCATTATATCACTAATTATAGTGTTGTCAATAGACAGTCATATACAAACTTTATGTCATGTTCATTGAAAGTTTACGCCCAGGCAGTACAGGGGTCCATACGCAAGATATCGGGATTGCCAGCCTCGCCTACGAGGCGGCCGATGACAGCGCAGAGGATACGCCCTTCACTTGCCACGCTTCGTCCACGCTTGAGCCAGTAGCTCCACACCCCTGGCGATGTCTGTATTCGAAAGATGCCCGAACCCCATAATCACACTTGCCCAGTCCGGCTCGTAATGAATGCAACAAGGGCTGACCGGATTAACTTTGACCCCGACCTGTAGAGCTCGCGCCAACAACTCGGACTCGCCCAGTCCGAGGTCGAGATTGACCAGAACGTGCATCCCCGCCGGCGCTCCCTCGACACGAACAGCCTGGCCAAAATGCTCGGCCAGGGCATCTAGCAATGCACTGCGCCGCTGAGCATAGACGCCGCGCATTCTTCGAGTATGGCGCTCAAACAGGCCGCTTTCCAGCCACCCGGCTAGCGCGAGCTGCTCCAGCGCCGGCACGCAGCGATCTGAAAACCGCTTGAGATCGAGCAACCGCCCGATCATCCGTTCAGGGACGATACAGAATCCCAGCCGCAGACCAGGGAACAAGGTCTTGGAGAATGAGCCGATATAAACCACACGCTGGGCGGCATCGAGCGCCGCCAGTGCAATTGGAGGCGAGCGATCGAACCGGAACTCGCTATCATAGTCATCTTCCAGTACGACCGCGTCGTGCCGTTCCGCCCAATTGAGCAACTCGATCCGGCGTTCCAGGCTCATGGCCCAGCCCGTCGGGTATTGGTGAGACGGAATGACGTGCACCACCGGGGGCGCGCCCCGCCCTGTTTTGATCAAGTCAACCCGCATCCCCTGTTCGTTGACCGGAATCGCATCCACCCTCAGGTGATGCAGGCAGGCCAGGCGGTGAACCGATTCCGGGCTAGGGTCTTCGATGGCGATGCGGTCAATGGGTGCCAGCGTCCTCAGCATCAGGTCCAGCGCCTGCGTCGCCCCGACCGTGATCACCGCCCGCTCGGGCGCGATGGGCAGGCCCCGGGTGCGGGCCACGTATTCGGCAATCACCCGCCGGAGCCGGGGGAGACCTTCTACCGGCCCATAGCCCAACTGGCCGGTTTTGGCGTCGTGCATGGCGCGCGAGAGGGCCGTCGCCCACGCCTTGCGAGGAAACAGATCGAGCGCAGGCAAACCGGGCCGAAAATCAACCGTCACCTGTTTTTCGGCCAGCAAATCTGTGCGGCGGGGCGGGTCCTGGATCCGCCGGGCTGGCTGCTGCGACCATGCCAGCGTCTCTGCAATAAACGTGCCGCTGCCGGTGCGCGACTCGACGTACCCTTCGGCCATCAGCCACTCGTAAGCCTCGACCACGACCATGCGCGAGACGAGCAGGCGCTGGGCCAATTCACGCGTGGGCGGCAAGCGAGTCCCGGGCGATAGGCGCTGGGCGAAAATGGCATCGCGGATGCCGTGCGCGATCTGGAGCGAAAGTGGCGCCCGGCGCGAACGATCCAATGCAAGCTGCAGTTCCATAATTGGTCTATTCCATTGAACAGTAATTGGCTCTGGAATAGACCAATTTTATCATGTATTCTATAGGGCGGGAATGCCATGCAAGCCCCGACATTTCCGGACAAGACTGATCAGACCACTTCCCATAAGCGGGCAGCCCGTCTCGATGGCCAGCCTTCGCGACGCCAGCCAGGTGTGTCGCAAGCACGCCATTCCGTTCCTCATTGACGCCTGCCGCTTCGCCGAGAACGCCATGTTCATCAAGCTGCGCGAGCCGGGTTACGCTGAAAAGACGCCGCTGGAGATTGCGCAAGAGATGTTTTCCTAGCATGACTTTTTTGCCCACATCATAGCCCCGGTCTGCGCCGCCCTCGACGGTTTTGACCAACTGGCTGTCCAAAACGGCGGCACTTGGCTGCGGATCACGCCCGTGTTTCTCACGGACAGCTTCGCGCAACGCGGTGTTCAACTGTTCCCAGGTGCTATCCTTGGCCAACGCCGAAAACAGGTGTAGACGGTTTTCCACAACGGATAGTCATGTGGCAACATACGCCTCGGTATCATTCAGGTCGGTCGGTCCACATCGGTAATAGGTGCCACGGCACGACGTCGCCCACTACCATGAGGTGCCGGTGGCTCTTTTTCACGAAAGGGGGTGGTGCCACGGATTGAAGAGCGAGCTTGGGTGGGGGTGGAACCCTCGCCCGGGCACGGTTGGTACAATGGATCTGAGAAGTGTGCTGACCTCACCGGCCAGGCAACAGGTATCTGGCCCTGATCCTCACTCATGGGTGAGAAGAAAGGAAAAACCGATGAAAAGTCCAAGACTTGCGCTTAAAACACAATGGAGTCTGGTCGCGCTCCTGTGCGCGGTCGCGCTGATCATGCCGACCAGCGCCCTCGGCCAGCAAGGCGAATGGTGGGATGTCGTGCCTGAGGAGGAGAATCCGTCCCCCTACTATGATTCTATCCTCTATTCGGAGATTGCGCCCCGGCTGCACGAGATTGAGATGAAGAGCAACCGGGTCAGGGTCGAGTTGATCGGCCAGTCGGCCGGCGGGCGCAACCTGTTCCTGGTGACCGTTTCCGCCCCAGAGGCAATGGGCCGCCTGGGCCAGTACCAGGCCATCCGCCAGACGATGCTGAAGGATCCGGAAAAGGCCCAGGAGATGATCGACAAGTTCGGCGACTTTAAGGTGCCGGTCTTTGTCAACGGCAGCATTCACGGCAACGAGTACCCGGGCGTCGACGCAGCGATCCGGTTGATCGAGACGCTGGCCTTCGACGACAGCGAAGAGGTCCAGATGATCCTGGACAACCTGATTGTGATGTTCAACGTAACGGCGAACCCCGACGGGAGGGTGATTGGACAGCGGGGCAACGCGAACGGCTTCGATCTCAACCGCGACTTTATCACCCAATCCCAGCCAGAGAGTCAGATCCTGGCCCGCGTCTTTGCCGAGTGGAACCCGATGGTCGTGCTGGACCTGCACGGGTTCACAACCCCGCTGACCATGGGTCCCGCTCGTCCACCCCACAATCCGAACTACGAATGGGACCTGCACATCAAGTGGGCGCTGCCCCAGGCCCTGGCTATGGAAGCCGAGTTGATCGCCCACACCGACGCTACCCATGCCGATATCATGTACCGGGACAACGCCTATGCCGACGACTGGTTCCCGGGGTACACTCCGATGTACGCCATGTACCATGGGGCGATCGGCTATACCATAGAAACGAACTACCGGGATGCGCGCGGTGTGGATTCGGACTATTGGACCGTGTGGGGTGCCCTCAAGTTCTCCGCTCAGAACCGCGAGGGAATGGTCCGCGACCAGATCGAGATCTTTCGCCGTGGCTTCCTGGACCTCTTGCAGCAACCCATCCCACCGGAACTGCTGCCAGGGTACGACCAGTACCAAGAGCTCATGCTCCAGGAGTTTCCGGCCGCCTACGTCATCCCAGCGGGCCCACCCTTCCAGCTCAGCCCCCACCAGCCCGCCCGACTGGTCGACTTTCTGCTGCGCAACGGCGTGCAGGTCGAGCAGGCCAGCCAGCCGTTTAGCCTGGAGGGCATCCAGTATCCGGCGGGAACGTACATCGTCTGGCTGAACCAGCCCAAGCGTGGGTTGGCCAACGTGATTCTCGACACTGGCCTGGACCTGTCGGCCACCCCCATTACGGCTTTCTACTCGCCGCCCTCGGTATGGAGCAACCCGCTGCTGTGGGGCGTATACCGGGCAGTGATGGAAGAACCGATGGCGATCGCCACCCATCCCGTCCTCAACGCAGACCGACCCCAAGGCTCAGTTCAGGGCGGCCAGGCGACAGCCTATGCCTATCTGCCCACCAGTATTGCCGCCATCCAGGCCACGAACGCCCTGCTGACGCGCGGCGTCGGGCTGCTCCGGGCACCGGGGCCGTTCACCGACCGCGGGCGTAACTTCGATGCGGGCGTGTTCATCCTGTCCGCTAATGCCCCCGATGTCAAGTCGATCGCCAACGAGTTGGCCAGCCAATGGGGGTTGGACCTATTTGCCCTCGACGGCGTGCCGGCCGGAGCGGTACCCCTGCGCCAGCAGCACATCGCCGTAGCGCTGGATGAGGCCGGGCGATTCCAGTTGCGGCGTTTCGGGTTCAGCTTCGACGTCATTACGGCATCCATCCTGAACGCCAGTGAGGACAGCCTGATGGACTACGACCTCTTCATCAACAGCAGCATCCACCGAACTAGCTCCGGGCTGAATGACACCGGACGGGCCGCACTGGCGAAATACTTTGCAGCCGACAAGGACTATGTCGGCATCGGCAGCAACGGCGCGCGCCTGGCCAGTCCCAGCCAGGCTGCACTCCTGACCTTTGCCTACACGACCTATTCCAGCGGCTACAACGCCGTCGTCCACGTCGACTACAATTTGGCCGATCCAGTGAGCGCCGGGTTCGGGCCAGAAGGGTACGGTTTTGTGTCCAACCCCATGACCTTTGATGGCTTGGGGGCGGATGTGCAGACTGCCGTGGCGCTCGACGACCCGCAGTTCGTCGTTTCCGGCTACTGGGCAAACTGGCCGTCCAGTGGCGCCGCCGGCAAGCCGATCCTCATCCGCCGGGACGCGGGCGCGCAGGACGTGACGTTGATCGGGCTGGACGTGATCTTCCGTGCTCACCCCGAGAATTCGTTCCGCCTGTTAGCCAACGCGATCTACAGCGGGCTTGAGTAGAGGGACCAGCCGGTCCGAATACGCTCGGCCCTCCCGCAAGCGGTGCTTGTGGGAGGGCCGTTGGAATTTTAAATAGGGCTTTTCCAAAGTCAGGTTGGACGACGCAGCACCAGGTTTAGAGCATCCTGCAGGTTCGCATTGAAATGCCGACGGGCGTTGGGCAGATAGCGCCATCCCTGATGAAGAGCCAGCCCGATGACCAAGTTGTTCAGAATCGCGACTGCCTCCGCGAGGGTCGGGTTGCTCGTGCGGGTCGCGTCTTCCCGCAAGGGTTTGTCCCGACGATAGTGCAGGCCGTTCTCAATGCCCCAGTAATCTCGGTTGATCTGCAGCAACTGTTCGGGGCCAGCCTCATCGGGCCTCAAACTGGTCACGCCATACGCGACCTCCTGCCGAACTTGGCCGGTCTTGCTGAATGACGCGGCGTTCCAGTTTGAAGACCAATTCCAGAAGAGATCATCTTCATTGATGCCGGCGCGCTCCTCGATCACATTCCGTGGCACCAATATCCGGGGACTGCGCTGAGCGCGTACCTGTACGAGATCTCTGGCATCCGTGCGGGAGAGATCGGCAGCGTGCTCTTTGCAAGAAAAAACGCGGATGGCAGCGTGACCCCGGCTCCGTACGAATTGCTGCGGCTGGCGATCCCCCGGCGGATGTACACTCGCTCACACCTGGATTATGTGGCCGAAGCCGTCGCCTACGCCGCACACAAATCCGAGATCAGGGGCGTCCGCTTCACTTATGAAGCGCCCGTATTGTGGCATTTCACGGCCTGGTTTGAGTGGGTCGGCGCGTAGCAGATCCACTGGCGACGCGAGAATCGTGTGCATTTCGGGCGAATTGTCTTTGCAGTAAAGCGGTGATAGAATTATGGCATAAAACCATTTTAGGAGCACATACGATGTGGAACGTCGAGATCGAATACTGCGCACAGTGAAACTACACGCCGCGCGCCGTCAGGATGACGGAGGAACTGCTCACCGAGTTTGAACCACAGGTCGCATCGTGGAAGCTCATCCCCTCGCGGGGTGGCGTGTTCGAGGTGACGGTGGACGGCGAGCTGATCTATTCCAAGAAACAGACAGGCCGTCACGCCGAGATAGACGAAGTTCGCAAGCTGCTCCAAGCCAAGATCCAAGTCAGGACCTGACAAGTCTCCTACGTAGATACTCGCAGAGCATTACACTATCTTGCTCAAGACTTGGCTCTTTCAGACCGGGGCCCCAAGCCACGGTCGCTCTATTTCCCAGGCCGATCAGGCCAGCTTTGTGGGGGGCATGGCACAAGGTTAATGGCAAATGAGAACTACTTGACATAGTATATGATTGCGAAATTAACGCTTGACAAACGTGGTTTTTCTGTTGTATAGTATTCCACGATTGTCCAGCAAATGCCCTGGCCTAACCTGGCTAGGCCGAAAGCTAACACCGAGAGCACAAGATGTGGACTTGTGCTCTCTGTGCGCTTGTTAAAAATTACCTTTCCGAAAACTAGACCACGAACACAGCGAAGAATCAGCTTTCGAGAAAGGTAACTATTCAATCCCGTTTGTCACCCCGAGCGATGCGAAGGCTCTCAGCCCCGCGTGAAAGAGATTCTTTGCTCCGCTCAGAATGACAGACTGAAGGATCGACTTGAGAAAGGTAACCATTCAATCCCGTCTGTCACCTCGAGCGATGCGAAGGCTCTCAGCCCCGCGTGAAAGAGGCTCGTCATGAGCAAAGTCGAAGGATTCTTCGCTCCACTCAGAATGACAGACTGAACGCTGACCGAGCAAATTCAACTTGCGTCATCGAGGAGATCATGATTGATGTTGAAGGTTTGACTAAAATGTACGGCCCGCGAATGGCCGTCCAGGACTTGAGCTTTCACGTCGAAAAAGGCGAGATTGTCGGATTCCTGGGGCCCAATGGCGCCGGCAAGACGACGACGATGCGGATGCTTACCGGCTACATGCCGCCAACGGATGGGCACGCTTCTATTGCCGGTTTCGATACGTTCTCGCAATCGCTCAAAGCACGGCAGCACATCGGCTATATGCCAGAGACTGTGCCGCTGTATCCAGAGATGGCCGTGGCCGACTATCTCAACTTTATGGCCGCGCTGCGCCATGTGCCGAATCGCAAGGCGGCTGTACAACACGCAATGGAAGTCACGCACATTGAAGATCGAGCCCACATGAATATCGGCAAGCTCTCCAAAGGCTATCGTCAGCGTGTTGGGTTAGCGCAGGCGCTCTTGCACGACCCGGATGTGCTGTTCCTGGACGAGCCGACGATTGGCCTCGACCCGCGCCAGATCATCGAGGTGCGCCAGTTGATCAAGGGGCTGGGTGGGCAGCACACGATCCTGCTTTCCACACACATCCTCCCTGAAGTGGAGCAGGTGTGCACCCGCGTGCTCATCATCCATCGCGGCAAGCTGGTGGCAGAAGATACTCCCAAGAATTTGGGCACGCGGCTGCGCGGGTCCGAGCGCATCGGCCTGCGAGTCTCGGGCGACGGTGCTACGCTCAAGCGAGCGCTGGCCGCCGTGCCGGGCGTGCTATCCGTCGAGGTGGAAGCTGATGAGCGCTATCTGGTATCCACGGCGCCCGGTCAAGACGTTCGCGCGCAACTGGCCGCTACTGTCGTCAAGGGCGGCTGGGGGCTGCTTGAACTCGCGCCGGTCGGCATGAGCCTGGAAGAGATTTTCTTGCAACTGACACAAGAAGAGCCGACCAGCACAGGGGAACAAAACGAGTTGGTTAGCTAGTCTTTTGGTCGCATGGTCTTGTCGCCGCACCATCCGACTGCCCGACCATCAGACTGTTGGGAAAAAGATATGCCAAATATTTTAGTCATCGCCAAACGCGAACTTGATTCGTACTTTGTCTCGCCCATCGCCTACGTGGCGATCTCGGTGTACCTGGTTATTGCCGGGTTCTTCTTTTGGCTGGAGATAAACTTTGAAGCTCAAAATGGCGCGGCGCCCAGCATGGAAAGCCAGTTTGGCACCATGGTCTTTCTGTTGCTGATCTTTGCGCCGCCGCTGACCATGCGTCTGCTAGCCGAAGAGCAGCGCATGGGCACGCTGGAGCTTTTGCTGACTTCGCCCGTGCGCGATTGGGAAGTAGTGCTGGGCAAGTTCCTCGCCAGCCTGGGCGTGCTGCTTTTGACCATCGTCATCACCTTTGCCTACGCGTTGATCCTTAGGGCGTACGGCAATGCCGACCTCGGGCCGATGGCCACCGGCTACCTGGGCTTGTTCCTGGCCGGCAGCGCGCTGCTGTCCATCGGCATCCTGGCCTCGTCCATGACGCAAAACCAGGTGATCGCCGCCGTGTTATCTGTTGCAATCATCCTGGTGCTGTGGGTCATTAGCGCAGTGGGCCAACTGATGCGCAGCTTGGCGGCGACGCAGGTTCTGAATCAACTGGGCTTTTTCGAGCACACCACGAACTTTTGGCGCGGCGTGATTGACACGAACGACATGGTGTACTTTGTGAGCCTGATGGCGTTGATGTTGTTCATCGCCACACGCATTCTGGAAACACGGAGGTGGCGATGAACGGCAAACGCGATTGGGTGAGCATGCTCGCTCTCGTCCTAGCGCTGGTCGGCGTGTTGATCTTTTTGGGCGCCTACCTGGTGATGGGCACCACGTCTGTCGGTGGATACATTGCGCTGGGGCTGGCTGCTGTTGCCCTGATCATTTATACCTACCTGCGCCCGCAAGAGGTCGTGAGTGGACTCAAGAGCCGCCAGGCGCGTTACGGCGGCAACACACTGTTGATGACCCTGATCTTTATCGCGATCCTGGTGGCCTTTAACTTTCTTTCGATGCGTCACTTTAAGCGATGGGACCTGACCGCCGAAAAGAGATTCTCGCTCGCACCAGAGTCAGTCGAAATCCTCAAGAACCTTCAATCGCCGGTCACCGTGCTCTACTTTGCGTCAGGGGGGTCACAATCCGACACAGGGCTGTTGCTGGACCAATACCGCGCCGCTTCGTCCAAGCTGCAAGTGCAGACGATTGACCCAGATGCGCAACCGACGCTGGCCCGACAATATGGCGTCACCACGTATGGGACACTGGTGCTCGTGGCAGGAGAGCGGCAGGTAACGGTGTCTAACCCGACAGAGTCCGAGATCACCTCCGCACTGATCAAACTGATGCGCACTACACAGCCAGTTGTCTACTTTACCACCGGCCATGGCGAGCGCGACCTGGAAGACGGAGGAAACTTGGGCTTTAGCAACACCAAGAGCGGCCTCGAGCGCGATGGATTCCAGATCAAGCCGTTGATGTTGGCGACAACCAGCACCGTCCCGGCCGACGCGGCCGTGGTGGTCGTCGGCGGGCCGCATGCGGCGTTTGCGCCCGGCGAGGTGGATATTCTGCGCACATACCTGGCGCGCGGCGGGCGAGTGATGGTGATGGTGGACAGCAGCTTGGACACACAAGATCACAAACTGGGCGATGCTGGGCTAGGCGGCCTGTTGAGCGAGTGGGGCATCACGCTGCGCGATGATTTTGTGCTGGACCCGGTCAGTTCCCAGGTGACCGATCCGGGCGTGACCATTGCAGCCAAGTATGGCCCCAGCCCGATCACCCAAAAGCTAGGGAACATGGCCACCTTTTTCCCCGGCACTCGCTCGATGGCGCTGGCAACGCCCGCGCCGTCTAATATCACCCTTACGCCGCTGGTGCAGACTTCCGACCAAAGTTGGGGCGCAGCCAATCTGGACGCCGTGGTGAATGGGTTCCGCACGGGGAGCTTTCCGGGCCCCGGCGCGCAAGACGCCAAAGGCTCGCTGGTCATCGCAGCCCAGGCAGAGAACTCTCAGACCAAGGCGCGCCTGGTGGTGTTCGGCTGCTCCAGCTTTGCTGCGAATGTCGTGTCACCCCAGCCAGGCAACCTTGACATGGCGCTGAATGCCGTCAACTGGTTGGCCGAGCAAGAGTCGCAGATCACGATCCGCCCCAAGCCATTCGAGACGCGGCAGCTGATACCGAGCACCAGGATGACCATCCAGGTCTTTGGGATCAGCATCATCCTGATGCCGTTGGCCGTGCTCGCCGTCGGCGCCATCGTGTGGTGGAGAAGGCGATGAACACACGCACGACTTTGGTCCTACTGGCAGTTCTCATTTTGGTAGGAATTGCAGTATACTTTATAGAGTTCCGCAAACCGGGGATTGGAACGGCCACGCCAGCGGCGCCCGAGTCGGCAACCCTGTTGGTGCTGTCGTCTCCGGCCATCAGCGGCATCACCGTGCGCGACACGGTGAGCAACACCATGGTCTCTGCGACGCGCGACATCAGTGGCACCTGGTGGCTGGCTGAGCCAGCCGGTCAGCCGGCGGATCCGGGCATATTGAATCCGATGGCCTCGAGCCTGTCGAGCATCTATGTCCAGCGCACGCTGACGCCGACAGCCAGCCTGAGCGAGTTTGGACTGTTGACGCCAACATTGAGCGTCGAGATCGCTTCGACTTCGGGACCAGTCTCATTTGTAGTGGGCGATGCGACGCCGAACAAGGGCGCATACTATGTTCAAAAGGCCGGCGACGCGCATGTCTACCTGATTGACGCGGGGTTGGTGGACCAGTTGCGCCAGTTCGCCAGCAAGCCACCGCAGGCTGCGCCGCCCACACCAGAGCCATTCACTTTGCCGACGCCGGTCATGCCAGCGCCGTCTGCTTTACCGACGCCCACGCCATGAGGCGTGTGCGAAAGAATTACTGTAGTAACGGCTTTTAGGAAAAGGCGCTACTACTGTTTGAGATGTGAAGAAGGTAAGGTTTGGCAACATCGAATGTGACTCCGCCAGTTACCGTCGGCGAAGAGCCGATGACTGAAGAACAACTCTTGACGCTGGGCCGCGAGCGTGGCTATGTCACGCTCGAAGAGATCATGATCGTTTTCCCCGAGGCGGAAAACGACGTGGATCGCCTCGACGAAGTCTTTACGATGCTGATGGAAAACAGCATCGAAGTGGGCGAGCGGCCAGAAGAAGAACCGGTCGAGGCCGAGGAAGAGGAAGCCACCGACGAGCTCGACGAAGGGACGCTGGCTGCCATCGAGACCGACGACACGGTCGGGTTGTACCTCAAAGAGATAGGTCGCATCTCTTTGCTGACGGCCCAAGAAGAAGTGGATCTGGCCAAGCGAATCGAGCGCGGCAAGATGGCCGCCAAGAGACTCGCCGCCAATGGGGCAGATCCCAAGCAGCGCGCCAAGCTCGAGGCACTGATCGTCGATGGCCAGGCCGCGCGCGAGCATCTGATCACGGCCAACTCGCGGCTGGTGATTTCGGTCGCCAAGAAATATATCGGTCGTGGCGTGCCGTTCCTCGACTTGATCCAGGAAGGCAACATCGGCCTTATCCGCGCCGCGCGCAAATTTGATTATCGTCGCGGACACAAGTTCAGCACGTATGCCACCTGGTGGATCCGCCAGGCCGTGACGCGCGCCATCGCCGATCAGGGCCGCACCATCCGCGTGCCGGTTCACATGGGCGATCAGATCAACCGTCTGATTCGCGTCTCGCACCAACTCACTCAAGAACTGGGGCACGATCCGACGAGCGAAGAGTTGGCCGAAGCGCTCGAGGTGCCGGTCAAAAAGGCCGAACAGATGATCCAGGTGGCGCGCCGTCCACTCAGCCTGGAAACGCCGACGGACGAAGACGAAGACAGCGTGCTGGGCGACTTTATCGAAGACGCCGAAGCACTCGCCCCAGCCGAGGCTGTGACGCAGAACATGCTCAAAGAGCAAATCCAGGAAATCCTGCTCTCACTCCCGCCACGCGAAGTCCGCATCCTGCAGTTGCGTTATGGCCTCGTGGACGGCGAATCGTACACGCTAGAAGAGGTCGGTAAAAAGCTCGGCGTCACACGCGAGCGTGTCCGCCAGATCGAAGCGCAAGCGCTCTCTCGGCTACGCCATCCAACTCACAGCCGTCGGCTCAAAGACTATTTGCGGTGAGAATCAGGCCGGGTCGCGTTCGCGCGCCCGGCCTGGTGCATCTAGAGCAGCCATGAATCACAGCCGTATTGTCTTTTTCAGCATCATCATGATTGCGCTGTGCATCGTCGTGGCGGGAACGGTTGGCACGCTTGGCAGTCAATGGCTGGAACGAGTGCGTGATCTCTCGTCGTTCTCGCCCGTGACTGTCGTCGTCACCGCCACGCAACCTGCGCCCACGCTCACGCCACTTGCAACGGATACACCCCATGCCACGTTTGCGCCGCTGCCCACTGTGACGCCCGGCCCCATCCGCGCCCCAGAGGCTACCGCGTTGCCTGTGCCGACTCCACTTAGGCTCGAAGCACAACTCGGTCAGTTCTCGCCTGTAGCAAGCGGCAACGCCTTGTATTTTGTCGGCGAGGTCTCCAATACCGGCGACCAGGCACTCGACCGCCCAGAGGTCTCTGTGGTGCTCTACGACGCTGCCGGTCAGGTGCTAGCAAACGAGCGAGGGTTTGCCACTCAGGACTATGTTGCTCCTGGCCAACGCGTGCCGGTGCGAGTGGTCTTCGCCACGCCGCCTGCGCAGTGGATAAAGTTCCAAGTCCTCTTCAAGCCCAAACCCGCGAGTGAGCCGGGTCTCCACAACTATACTGATCTGGCGTCATCCGCGTTGAGCTTGACTCGCTCTCCAACACTTGGATATCTCGTCAGTGGAACAGTCAAGAACAATGGCACCCGCGAGGCCCGCTACGTGCAGGCGATCGTCACATTGTACGGCGGGAACGGTCAAGTTGTCGGCGTAGGCGAAGACCTGGCCAATCCTGATCGCCTCGTGCCGAACCAATCTGCTGTTTTTAAAGTGTCCATCTTCAGCGTGGCCTCGGAGCCAGTCAGTTATCGTGTGCAGCTTATCGCCAACACACCATAGCCTAGTCAAGCCGAGAGTCATCGACATGTCGGGGCTAGCCGACCTTACGTGCTTGCCTTTTTCCGTGAAACATTGCATAATGTCAGGCGATTACTTTTGCCCCTACTGATTGAGGAAGGAGGCAGGGATGGAACAGGTCCCCCTGCAACAGTATTGTCAAGAAGTCGAAGGACTGATCGAGCGCAGCGCCTATGATGAGGCCGCCGCCCACTGTCGGCACATCTTGCAACAATACCCCAAGTACATCGAGGCTTACCGATTGTTGGGCAAGGTGGCGCTAGATCGAGAGGACGACAAGCAAGCCACAGAACTGTTTGCGCGTGTCCTCAGCGCCGATCCGGCCGACTTTGTCTCGCGTGCTGGGCTTTCCATCATCTACGATCGGCAAGGCTTGGTCAGAGACGCCGTGTGGCAGATGGAGCGCGCTTACGAATTGGCCCCTGGCAATTCGGTCGTCCAACAAGAGTTGCGTAAACTCTATGCGCGGCGCGACGGCGCCGAACCGGCCAAGATCCCGCTGACGCGCGGAGCGCTGGCACGGCTGTACTTTAACGGCGAGCTCCACACTGAAGCCATCGCCGAGCTTCGCGCCATGTTGGCCCAAGAACCGGACCGCGTCGACTTGCAGGCTCTGTTGGCCGAAGCGCTCTGGCGCGATGATCAGCGATTGGAGGCAGCCGACACGGCACTCAGGGTACTGGACCGGCTGCCCTATTGCCTGGACGCCAATCTCATCCTGGGTGAAATCTGGATGAGCAGCGGGCGGGAAGAAGATGCCGACGTGCACCTCAAGCGCGCTCAGGCACTTGATCCCCTGGCCACGCGGGCGAACATGCTCTTTGGAAAATCGTCGCCGGTTCCTGCCCAACCTGTCGAGGTTACGCATTTGTCATACACACCACCGGCCGCTGCCTCGACCGCAGAAGATCAGGTTCCAGAGTGGCTCGCCGGCATGGGCGGGCAGGCAGAACCTGGCCCAGGCGGAGAGGAGGTGCCGGCGTGGTTGCAGGGCATCGGGCAACCATCGCCCCAACCCGAACCGACGCTCGCTGCAGAGCCTGCGCCCGGCCTCAGGGCCACTGTGCCACCCCAAGCCACGCCCCCTATTGAAGAAGAGATTCCTGACTGGCTGACCGGCCTCGGTACCCCTCCGGCTCAACCCGAAGCGCCTGCGCCGACCATCGAGGGTGAGGCCGCGCCAGACTGGTTAAGGGAGCTACGGGGCGCCGCAGCGCCTGAAGCCGAACAGCCTGCCGCAGAAGAAGCTGTGCCAGATTGGCTCAAGCAATTAGGCGGCCCGGCCGCGCCTGAGGCAGAACAACCAAGTGCCGAGGAAGGTGCGCCAGATTGGTTAGCTCGCCTGCGTACAGAAGCCGGCCCGATTCCAGGCGCGGAAGTGGAGGCTGCACCAGCAGCACCTACTCCAGAGGCAGAGACCCCCGAATGGCTGAAGGCGTTCGAGTCCCCAGTCACTGAGCAAGCTGCGCCGCCTGCCGAGACCTCTCCAGAATCCGCCGAGATTCCCGATTGGCTGCAAGCAATTCGGCCCGAGGGCGCAGAAGAGCCGGCGCCACCGCCTGCCGAAGAAGCGCCTACTGAGATGCCAGACTGGCTATCCCAAATGCGAGCTGGGGTTGTTCCCGAGGCTGCCGTCGGAGCTCCTTCGGCGGGTCCCGAACCCGCCGAGATTCCCGACTGGCTGCAAGCGCTCCGGCCCGAGGGCACAGAGCAGCCTGCGCCACCTGTCGAAGAAGCTCCCGGAGCGCCAGACTGGTTATCACAGTTGAGCACCGGCGTCGCTCCGGTTCCCGGCATGGAGGCAGAAGCTGCGCAGGCAGAACCCCTGCCCGCCCCGGAGCCGGGTGAGATTCCCGACTGGCTCAAGACGCTTGAGCCACAAGATGTGGAACCAACTGCGCCAACCCCAGTGACTCCCGCTGCACCTGAGAAAGAAACTCCGGCGTGGATGACCGGTGAGGGAGCTATGCCCAGCCCCGAAGAGGCCATGGCCTTTTTCCAAAAGCTCACCGCAGGGAAAGAGGTCGAATTACAAGCCCAGGCCCAAGCCGCGGCGGAAGCGCGTATGGCCGACATCATGGGACGCAAGCCGGCGGCTGCGCCAGCGCCAACACCTGAACCCGTGACGCCGCCACCGCCCACGCCAGTACAAGCTCCACCCGAAGCGCCGCCGGCACCTAGTGCGGAAACCCCGGCGTGGATGACCGGCGAGGGAGCCATGCCAAGCCCCGAAGAGGCCCTGGCTTTCTTCCAAACGTTAACTGCCGGGAAAGAAGCAGAACTGCAGGCCCAGGCCCAAGCCGAGGCAGAAGCGCGCATGGCCGACATCATGGGACGCAAGCCGGCGGCTGCTCCAGCACCAGCGCCCGAACCTGTGATGCCGCCGCCCGCCCCAGCTGAGCCGGCCTCTGTTCCTCCGACACCACCACAATGGGAGGAAGAAGTGCCGCTCGAATCCGCATTGCCCGAAGCCGAAACTCCGGAATGGCTAGCTGCGCTGATGCAGGCCGAAGCTGCTCCGGCGCCAGAGGTTGCACCGACCGAGATTGCTCCCGTAGAAGAACTCGCGGTCCAGGCACCGCTGCAAGCAGTGACGCGTGCGCCATCCGCATCCACGGCCGCCGGCCCAGAGTGGTGGTATCAGACGCTGGACGACGAAGAAGGGCCAGTCCCAATGCTTGCTGTGGAGCAGGTCCCAGCCGAAGCCGTTTCGTTCGCCGCGCCACCGCCGCCTCCACCACCGCCACCCGCACCCGAGCTAAAGCCAGTGACCCTGGCGCCCAAGAAGCTGGCTCGCACCAAGCCTGCGCGCCCAGGTCCCGCCGCTCCACCACAGCCGGCGGTGGATATGGAAGCTCTTTTGGCGCGCCTGCGCGCCAACCCGTCCGACCACGAGGCGCTGCTCGGCATGGCGCGTGGCTGGGTGCAACAGGGCGACTTGAACACTGCGCGCGACGCTTACGACGAGCTTGTGCGCGCCGGGACGCTGCTCGATCAGGTGCTGGCCGACCTAGACGGCGTAACAGAGAATCACCCGGACGACGTCGAATTCATTCGCCTGATGGGCGACGCCCACATGAAAGCCGGCAACCTGCAAAAGGCGCTCAAGCTCTATCGCCAGGCGCTCAAGAAACTCTAGAACCCATCTCAGAAACCATAGGGCGGCATCCCATGCCGCCCTTCATTTTGCATCGAGGAGGGAAGAATCGTGGAACGCACACTGGTCATCGTCAAGCCCGATGGAGTACAACGCGGCCTCATCGGCCAAGTCATCTCGCGGCTGGAGCGGCGCGGGCTCAAGCTCGCCGGCATGAAATTCATCCAGATCACCCCAGAGCTAGCGAGCCGGCACTATGCGGTGCACAAAGGCAAACCGTTTTATGAGCCGCTGGTAGCCTATATCACGTCGGCCCCAGTCGTCGTGATGGTGTGGGAAGGCAAAAAAGCTATCGAAGTAGTTCGCAAGACCATGGGCGCAACCAATCCCGCCAACGCCGAACCGGGCACTATCCGCGCCGATTTCGCCGTCGAGATCGGCCGTAATTTGGTTCACGGGTCCGACGGGCCAGAGACGGCAGCCTACGAGGTAGCATTGTTCTTCCAGGAAGATGAACTGGTGTCGTGGACACGCGACACCGAGCGGTGGATCACCGAGTAGGACAAGGGCCCCGATTTCTTGAAGAAAACGGGGCCCTTCGATCATTGCACCCGCAACAGGACAGGCGATTCCTTCCAGAGTCCCTCGAGGTTATAGTAGCGTCGCTGTGATGACGAAAAGATGTGAACAATCACATCGTCAAAGTCCAGCAGTATCCAGCCGGTGTCCGGTTTGCCCTCAATGTGTCGCGGAGGTACGTCAAAATCCTTCTGGGCCGTCTCAAGAATAGCATCCACAATCGCTTTGAGTTGTCGCTCACTCGAACCGGAACAGATGACAAAATAGTCCGCGAACGTGGACTGGGCGCGGATGTCCATCAGGATGATCTTTTCCCCCTTCTTGTCCTCGATGGCATCCACCAGGCGGCGGGCCAAGTCAGTTGCTGTTACCAATCCCGTGTTATGCTCCTTGTGATCGATTCTACAAAATTGTACCACGTCTGCGGCGATAGTCAAAATCGTCAGGACACAGACCGACCCCGGAGTCAAGGCTTGGCCGGTTTTCGGGTTCTAACACAACTCTTGCACGGCGCTAATATACCTCTAGCGCACCTCTAACGCTTTTCCAACACATCCATAGTATCATCACGGTCAGATTCATGAGGAAAACTCTGGAGGTGTGAAATGACCGCGCTAGTTCGTTGGGAACCGTATCGTGAGATGGTTTCACTTTCGGATGTAATGGATCGGCTATTGAGTCCTGCGTTCGTCCGCCCGTTCGACACGGCGGCTCCATTCTGGGGCGCAACTGTGTCAATGCCAATAGACATGACCGAGAACGCCGACGGGTTCACCGTCGAGGCGTCTGTGCCAGGTTTTAAGCCTGAAGAGCTGGAGATCAGCATCGAGAATGACGTGCTGACAATCCGCGCCGAGCGCAAGGCCGAAGAGAAGAAGGACGAAAACGAGGTCCGGTGGCAAGAACGCTACTTTGGCAAGCTGGAACGCTGCTTCTCCCTGCCTGCCAATGTGGACGCGAGCAAGGCCAAGGCCGAGCTGGAACACGGTGTGTTGACGTTGACCCTCCCGAAGGCCGAGACCGCCAAGCCCAAGACTATCAAGGTTCAGGCCAAGTAACTGATTGCAGATCGCTGACTACAGACCGCAGCAAGAGGCGACGCAGCCGCGCCGCCTCTTTTTGTTTTCCCCCACTCTTACCCACCCGCACTTGCACATGAAAAGGAACGCGGTATGATTGGCCGTCAATACCGATGAGGGAACAGCATGAAGGTCTTGGTCGGCTCGCATAATCCCGCAAGTTCAGGCAGTCAAAGATCGGAAAACGATTTACGCGCAGGGCGTGATGCTGGCGCTCGTCCCGTTCCTCAACGAGAACCTGTACTTTGGAGATGAAAGATGACTCGGTTTCTTCTGGCTTCCGGCTCACCACGTCGCCGCGAGCTGTTCGGGTTGCTGGGTCTGCCTTTCGCCACCGCATCTGCCGCTGTGGATGAATCTCCACGAGATATCGAGTCGCCTGCACAAATGGTCGAGCGCCTTGCGCAGGCCAAAGCGTCCGCTGTCGCCCGCTCGACCCGACTATCAGATGTCACCATCGTTATCGCCGCCGACACAATTGTTTCGCTCGACGACAGCCCATTGGGCAAACCCGTGGACGACGCGGACGCCATCCGTATGCTGCGCGCCTTGCGCGGGCGAACCCATCAGGTCCACACGGCGATTACACTGGTAGATACCAGCACTCGCCAGGCGCTCTCCGACCTGGCAACGAGCAATGTGCCGATGCGTAATTACAGCGATGATGAAATCGCCACGTATATTGCCACTGGCGACCCACTCGACAAGGCCGGTGCGTACGCGATCCAGCACCAAGGTTTTCATCCGGTCGCCCAGATGCGCGGATGCTTTGCCAACGTGATGGGCTTGCCGCTGTGCCACCTCACGCGGACGCTGCGCGCCATCGGCTTCGAGCCGCCCGCCGATGTACCCGCGGCGTGCCAATCGCACATCCGCTACACATGTCCGGTGTTTGCAATCATCCTGACATACAACGACCAATGACCAAAGGCGAATGACCCATTCGTCGTTCGTCGCCTGCCTCCGCGCTTTTACAGAGTTGGCCATCCGTCCTTCCTCATTTGTGCTATAATCACCCGCATGATGACTAAGCGATTTATTCTCATCCTGTCGCTCGTCACACTCGTCGCCTGCTCCGGTCCAACTCGCACCCCAGCCCCCACGGCGACGGCCGCCATCACTTCCACTCCCATCCCGCCCGCGCCCGAAGACACGGCCAAGGTTTTCCTCTCTGCTTGGCAAGAGGCTGACTATGCTGCAATGTACCGGCAGCTTGCGCCCAACGCTCGCCTCCAAACCAGCGACGCAGATTTTGCGGGCATCTACCGCAAAGTGCAAAACGAGGCCATCGTCTTCAACATCCGCGCCCAGACGCGCGCCACACTCAAGCTGGGAGGCAAGACACAGGTCACCTTTCACCAGGAGTGGGACAGTGGCCTGTTTGGCACTCTCCAGGCGGAAAACGTCATGACGCTGACGCTGACCGAGAACCGCTGGGGCATCGAATGGGACGCCGGACTAATCTGGCCGGGGCTTGGCGGTGGCAATCAAATGAGAATGACGCCAGCCGTTCCAGAGCGCGCCAATATCTATGACCGTGATGGACTGGGGCTAGCCTACCGTGCAACGAACGTCACGCTGGGCGTCATCCCTGGACAGATTGCCGACGAGGCCGCCCTGCTGAATGTGCTCAGCCAGGTGAGCGGGTTAGCGCCGGGTGTCATCAAAGCGCGGTATGCTCAGGCTGTGCCCACCTGGTATGTGCCCATCGCCCAAGTCTCCGGCGAGGCCTATGTTCAAAACCGGCCGCTGCTCGATTCACAGCCAGGCTTCCAGGCCAGGTCCAAGTCCGTGCGGACGTATCGGCCAGGCGGCGTGGCGGCTCACACCGTGGGCTACTATGGACTGATCCCACAAGCCGGGCTGGAGACGTATCGTAAGCTGGGCTATCGCGGCGACGAATGGGTGGGGCTTGTCGGGTTGGAAAAGTGGGGCGAAAAATACCTGGCCGGCTCTCACGGCGGCCAACTCGATATCGTCAACGCGCAGGGCCAGGTCGTGACTACACTGGCCGCTAAGCGCGCCGTCCTCAGCCGCCCGTTATTCACGTCCATCCAGCGGCCATTCCAGGAACAGGTGGAAAGAATCCTCGACAATGCCGACACGGTCTATGGTCCGCACAAGAGCGCCGTCGTCGTGATGAACCCGAACAATGGCCAGATTCTGGCCATCTCTAGTCACCCCGGGTTCAACCCTAACGAGATCGTGAACCCATCGTCGGTGGCGCAGACGCAACCTCTCACGCCGACAGAAAAATCCTACGTCCATCGCGCCGTCATGGGCCTGTATCATCCCGGCTCCACTTTCAAGCCTATCGTGATGGCAGCCGGGCTCGAGGCCGGACTGTTCACGCCGGATTCAATGTTCGATGACCCCGGCTACTGGGATGGGCTGGGTGAGGCTTATCGGAAAACCTGTTGGAAGCAGGGTGGGCACGGTCACATCAGCCTGGTCAACGCGCTCTCGGCCTCGTGCAACGTGACGTTTTACCAGGTCGGCTTTGCAGAGAACAAGCAAGATGTCAACTTGCTGCCGGATATGGCGCGCGCGTTCGGGTTGGGTCGCCCCACCGGTATCATTGGCCTGGACGAGCAGGCCGGGCTGGTGCCGGACGCCGCGTATAAAAAAGCCAAGGGCGAGATTTGGTACGACGGCGATGCGGTGAACCTGTCCATCGGTCAGGGCGATTTGCAGGTGACGCCGCTCCAAATGGCCATGGCCTATAGCGCCATCGCCAACGGCGGCACACTCTACAAACCGCAGCTCGTGCTCCGCATAGGCTCGCAAGATCAAGGGCCAGAGGAAGCGCTGCCCACAGAGGTCATCGGCAAATTGCCTGTCAAGCCAGAGACCCTCGCCGCGATCAGGCAAGGATTGCGCGGTGTGGTTGCCAGCGCGGTTGGCACCGCGCGGCACATCTTTCTTGGGATGCCGGTCAAGGTGGCCGGCAAGACCGGCACAGCCGAGACAGGTAATGCCAAGCCTGATGCCTGGTTCGCGGCCTATGCTCCCTCGGATGCGCCCGAGATTGTCGTCATCGTACTCGTCGAAAACATCGGACAAGGCAGCGCGGTTGCTGCGCCGATTGCGCGCAACATCATCGAAGCCTACTTTGGGTACGCGCTCACCCCGCTGCCGCCACTCCCACCAGAGACAGAACCGGCAGACCGTTGAGTGTTGAGGGTGGAATGTGGAGCGTGAGGCGCTCTATATTCTACCCTTTATTCTCCACCTCTCGGGAGGTCCAAGTGAATTGGCACAATCTACTCAACGGCGATCCTCTCCCTTGGCTGGTTGAGCCAGAGGATCCCTCGGTGCGATATGTTGCGCTTACGGACTTGCTGGAACGCCCGTCGAATGACCCGGAAGTCGCCGAGGCCAAAAGCGCGATCAACGCCAGCCGCCCGGTCAAAGCCATCCTCGACGCTATGTACCCTGCGGGCTACTGGTTCAAGCCCGGTCCTGGTTATAGCCCCAAGTATCGCAGCACCGTCTGGTCAGTCATCTTCCTCGACCAACTCGGCGCAGACGGCAACGACCCACGTGTCCGGGCTGCGTGCGAGTACGTACTCTCACACTCGCAAGCGCCCAACGGCGGCTTTGGTTCGAGCGCCCGCGAGGACGCTCCACATCCACCCAACAGCGTTGTCATCCACTGCTTGAACGGCAACCTGCTGCGGGCGATGCTAGGCTTTGGTTTTGGCGAAGATGAGCGTGTGCAGCGCGCCGTCGAGTGGCAGGCTCGCTCGATCACGGGCGACAAGTTCAGCGATTATTACAGGTCCGGCACGACCGGCCCCGGCTTTGCGTGCACCGCCAACTATGGTCAGCCGTGCGCGTGGGGCGCAATCAAGGCGCTGCGCGCGTTGGCTCGCATCCCGGAAAGCAAGCGGACGCCTCAAGTCAAAAAAGCTATTCGTGTGGGTGTGGAATTCTTGCTCAGCCGCGACCCAGTCAAGGCCGACTATCCCGCTGGCGATGGGCGCATCAGCTCAAGCTGGTTCAAGCTCGGCTTTCCATCCGGCTACGTGGCCGACGTGCTGCAAAACCTGGAAGTGCTTGTCGAATTGGGGCACGGACGCGATAGGCGGCTCAAGCCTGCCATCCAATGGCTGCTCTCCAGGCAAGACAAGGACGGGCGCTGGAAGAATCAGTATTCCTACTCTGGCAAACTGTGGGCCAATATAGAGCCGCAGGGCAGCCTCAGCAAGTGGGTGACGCTGCGAGCTTGCCGGGTACTCAAAGCAGTTTCTTGAACCACCACTGCGAAAGAGCTATGAAGATTTGCATTGACGTTTCCGCTGCCGTGCATCGCCGCGCCGGGCTGGGTCGGTACGCGCAAGAGCTTGTCCGGGCACTTGTGGCGCAAAACGTGCACGAGTACACGGTGTTCTACCATCAGCGCGGCCAGGCTCATCTCGACCCGCCCATTGATGGGATGCTCCAACTGGGTACGCGATTCTCGGTCAAGCCATGGCGGCTACTGACCGTGCTCACCTACCTGTCTGGCGTGTCCCTGGATCACAAGTTTCACGGGTTTGACGTCTTTCACGCCACCGAACACCTGCTGCCCAGGCTGCGCCGCGTCCGATCCGTGTTTACGCTGCACGATCTGATCTTTCGGTTCGACCCGGCTTCGCACTTGCCGCTCAACCGGGCCTATCTCAATCTGATGATGCCGCGCTTCCTCAGCGCGGCCGACATGATAATTGCGGTATCCGAATGCACCAAGCGCGACGCCGTGCGCCTCTACGGCACACCGGCTGACAAGATCCACGTCGTCCCCGAAGGCGTGGACGCACGGTTCAAGCGAGTGACTCACCCTGGGCGGCTGGCGCACATCCGCGCCAAGTATAGCCTGCCGGAGCGGTTCGTCTTGTGCGTCGGCACAATCGAGCCGCGCAAGAACCTGCCTGTTCTTTTCGAAGCGCTCGCCTCCCGCCAGGAACGAAACCTGGAGATGTGGAACCTAGCTATCGTCGGCAAGCCCGGCTGGCTTTACGAGCCGATCTTTCGCCGCGTCACTGAGCTAGGCCTGCAAGACCGGGTTCACTTTGTCGGCTACGTAGGCGACCACGACTTGCCAGCCATCTACAGTGCTGCCTCGGTATTGGCTATGCCCTCGCGCTACGAAGGCTTTGGACTGCCCGCTCTGGAGGCGATGGCATGTGGCACGCCTGTCGTCTGCTCGAATGCATCGTCCCTGCCTGAGGTGGCCGGCGAGGCTGCCTTGCTTGTGCCTCCCGATGACGTGCAGGGCTGGGAAGGAGCGATCACGCACGTGTTGAATGACGACCCGCTGCGCGCCGGGATGTGTGAGCGAGGACTGGCGCGGGCCGCACGGTTCACCTGGGAGCAGGCGGCACGGCAGACCTCTGACCTCTATCGCCATGTCGCATCCAAGGCGGCCCGACCTACGCTGGAATAGGCCTAAAACGGGGAATAACCAACCTCCGGCAGGCCCACCTACGGCCTGCCGGAGGAATTCTTTTGTCTCTCGGCGGTTGTTGAACGCTCACGAGTGCGAGTGAACCACCAACAGCGTTCCGCTCTGGAGTGTTACGCGCGCGATTTGGGTTGTCATCACGTTGCTGATCCCACGTGAGGGGCCGCTCACTAGCGGCTCATCGCGCAGCGGATACATCAGCTCCTCCGTGATAATCCCCTCAACGTTTCCCCCCAGCGGGATCAGCGAGACGATATCCCCCGGCTGCCCGACAATTTCTACCTGGCCGCGCGCGACAAACATCTCCTGCCGATCATCCACAATCCGCGTCGAGATGTCCTGCAATTCCGGCAAGAGCAACAGCAAAACGTTGGCCAACTCTTGATCGAGCCGGCCGCCCAACGCGCCCAAGACGACGATTTCAGTCGCCTCTTGTTCTGCCGCCCACTTGAGCGCCAGCTCCAGATCCGTCCAATCCTTGGCCACCGGATAGACGACCAAGCGGCATCCCGCTGCCCTCAGCTGCGCCTGCACTACCTCGTCGAGCGAATCCAGATCACCCACAACCACCTCAGGCTTGAGGCCCAACGCCAAAGCCGTGCGCGCGCCGCCGTCGGCGCAGATGAGCTGGGTTTCCGTTCCATCGCCCAGTTGCAGCCAGCGCCGAACCGTCGCTTCGTCTGGCGCAGTACCGTTAGCAACAATGACAACGCGTCGAGTGTGTTTCATATGCCGCTGAACATTCTATAAGGGTTTTCCATCAGCAGCTTCTCATAAAGCCTACTATCGCTTTTGCTTCAAATAGGACGTTTGTAGTCGTTCCAGTTGTTGTCCACGTTGATTCGCAAGTGCGCGACTTCACATCTCCTTGCCTATTGAAAAATCCTCTCCCAGGTATCGCCCGATTCCACGGTAGCCATTCAGCAGGACAAACAGTCCCAACTTTTCGGCATCGGGAGACCCCTCCGGCCCCAGCATAGCTTCTTCGACCTTGATGTCCAGTATCTCTCCGATAAACTGGGTGTGTGAGCCGATCTCGATAGTGTGCAGCACCTTACACTCCATCACTACGGGGAACTCGTTCACATACGGAGCATCCACCAGAACACTTCCCACCGCAGTCAGTCCAGCCTTGGCGAACTTGTCCACCTCCCTTCCCGAAACGAGTCCCAAGTAATCGACTGCTTTGACGTGCTGCTCGGATGGCACACTGATGGTAAAGGCTTGCCGAGCTGTCACGTTGCCGTAGGAATAGCGGGCCTTCCGTAATGATACAGCGACGCACGGAGGCTGGGTACAGCAAATCCCCGCCCAAGCTGCAGTCATCACATTAGGTCTGCCTTCCGCGTCATAGGTGCCCACCACCCAAACTGGGGCAGGAAAAGACATGGCTTGCGCACCAATAGACTTTTTCAAAGTAATTCTCCCTCTGACGAGCCTGCGCTCGCCTGCAAAGTTGACCACCCTGGTCAGAATCGAACATTGGGGCATGCCAGTGAAGGTTCCTTCTCTCCACGGGGAAATGACCGCCACATATATCAGTATAGGCTACTGTAACTGATCGGCTCACCCGTTGGCTGCCAAACAGCCATCGAACGCGCCCGCCCTAGTAGGCGTTCCGGTCATTGAACGTCTTGAGCACTGTGCGGAGCATAATCGTAAAGTCCAGGAGCAGCGACCAGTTCTCAATATACCACAGATCGTACTTGGTCCGCTCGGTGATCGAGGTATCGCCGCGCAAGCCGTTGACCTGCGCCCAGCCGGTGAGGCCGGCTTTTTCGCGATGGCGATCCATGTAACGGGGGATGCTCTGGCGGAACTGTTCGACGAACGCAGGCCGCTCGGGACGCGGGCCAACCAGGCTCATATCGCCTAGGAAGACATTGATGAACTGGGGC
>Ga0315268_10001587_pt1 | contig 26186 bp, 17 predicted proteins | sample C1_top_MG_FD_204535 | JGI IMG/M metagenome (GOLD analysis project Ga0315268, IMG submission 204535) | Sediment microbial communities from Yellowstone Lake, YNP, Wyoming, USA - C1_top | ecosystem: Environmental > Aquatic > Freshwater > Lake > Sediment | place: USA: Wyoming | collected 2017-08-01
TCGATCTCGTCCAGCACGCAGAAGGGAGCCGGCTTCACCAGGTAGATGCCGAACAGCAGGGCGGTGGCGGTCAGGGTCTTCTCGCCGCCCGAGAGCAGGGTAATGGATTTCATACTCTTGCCTTCGGGGGTGGCCAGGATCTCGATCTCGGCTTCCAGCGGATCTTCGCTGCCTGAGAGCCTGATCTCGGCCTCGCCCCCGATGAACAGCCGCTGGAATATCTGGACGAAGCCCTTCTTGATCCCCTCCAGCGTCTCCAGGAACATGGCCCGGGCGGTCTCGTCGATCTTGGTGATTGAGGTCAGCAGGTCCTGCTTTGCCGTCAGCAGGTCCTCCCGCTGCTTGGATAAGAAGCCATAGCGTTCCTCCTCGGCATTCAACTCCTCGAAGGCCGCAAAATTTATCGGCCCCAGTTTTTTAAGCTTCATTTTCAGATCCTCGATGCGGCCACTGGAGACGCCCTCGTCAAATTCCTCGGGCTGCGGCAGACCGGCCAGCTCGGTCTGGTATTCGGCCTGCATCCTCTGAGCCAGGTTATCGTACTCATTGTTCAGAGATCCCAGGTCTATCTGGGACTGGGAAAGTTGCTGCTGCAGGTCCTCGTGCTCCCGCCGGACCTTATGCATGCCCTCCTCGGCGCTCTTCAGGTCGGCCAGCGATCTTTGGCTTTGTTTCTGGAACTCTTCCCGTTGGGACATAGCCGATTTTCGCAGGGACGATTGTTTCTCCAGCTCCACATTGAGCGACTCCGCTTCCTGCTGCAGCTGGGCCATGCTGCCAAAACTGTCCTCATCCTCGGCCCTCAGGTCCTGGATCCTTTCCAGCGATTCGTTCTTGCGCCGCTCGGCCTCCTCCAGTTCCCGCCGGATGCTTTCGGTCCTGGCGTTCTGCTCGGAGAGCTCCAGTTTCAGCAGGTTGACCCCGTCCGCTTTCTGGTTCCTTCCCTGTTCCAGGGTCTGGACCTCCTGCTCCCTCAAGGCCAGCAGCTGGCTTTCATCCCGGTTGTTTTCGCTGAATTCCAGAAAGCCGGCCTGAAGAGTTTTCAGCTCCTGGCCCAGCTGGTCGCTCCCGGCTAAAGCCGCCTCCAGCAGGGAAGCGACCTCCCCAATCCTCTGCCCGATCCTTTCCTGGTCGGCTGCCAGGCCGGCCTGCTGCCGTTCCGAGTCAATCAGCATCCGTTGGTGCTTTTCCGTCTCCTTCTCCACCTCCTCGGTCCGCTTGGCCAGATCGGCTGATTTGACCCTCAATGCCTGGATCTGAGAGGTTTTGGTCTGCATCTCCTGCCGGGAGCTTGATATCTCGGCCTCCAGTTTTTCTATCCGCTGGTTCCTCTCCAGCAGCCCGAATTGTCCCTGGGGCATGCCGCCGGTGAACAACGCCCCGCTCTGGTCCATCTTCTCACCCTCCAGGCTAACCAGGGTCAAGCCGGGATTATCGTTTCCCAGAGAAAAGAGATCTTCGCTGTTTTCCACTATGGCTGTTTTATCCAGCAGCCTTGATATGATGGGTGCATATTGAGGCGGACATTTGACAAAATCCGCAGCCCAGCCCCTGGTTCCCTGGGCCTTTTCCGGCCTGGGACCGGCTCCGGCAGAAAATGACGAAGCCGGGATCAGAGTGGCCTTGCCGGCCTTATCATTCTTCAGCATTTGCCCGGCCCTCTTTACGGCCTGGATATCGGGGACCACCAGCCACTGAAGTTTTTCGGCCAGGGCGGCTTCGATGGCCTGCTGATAGCCCGGTTCCACCTGTATCAACTCGGCCAGGGGGTAGATATCCATGCCCAGTTCGTTTTTCCGCGACAGCAGGTGCTGGGCTCCCTGGCCGTAGCCCTCGTAACGCTTGTTGAGGCCGGACAGGAGCTCCTGCTCCTTCTCCAATCCCGACAGGTAGGAGCCGTTCTGGGCCAGCTGGTTGTTCAACAGCAGCAGCTCATCCTGGGCTTCTTTGGACTTGATCCGCAGACGGTTCCGCTCCTCGGCCAGCACCTCCAGAGCCTTGCGCTCCACAATCACCTGCTCCGAGAGCCCGGCCAGTTTCTGGATCCGCTGCTCTATCTCCTGCTGCAGGGATTGTCGCTCCGCCGACAGCTTGGATGCCTCCTTGCCTGCGGTTTCCTGCCGGCTCAGCAGGATGGCTATCTGTTCCTTGCCCTCTGATTCCTTTTTAAGGGCCTCCATCAGCTCGTGGCGGGCCTCGCCCAGGGCCAGCTTGGCCGAGGTCAGGTCCGACTCCAGCCGCAATAGCTCGGATTCGCGGTTCTTGGCCTGCTCGGTCAGGGCCGCCAAGGAGACAGCTGCCTGTTCCTGGGAACTCTGATGTTCTTTTGACCTGGCCTCCAGCCCGGAGATGGCCGCCAGCAATGTTTTGATCTCGCCCTCCCGGCGCTGCATGGCCTGTTCCAGTCCGGACCGCCTTTCCCTGATCACCGCCAGCCTATTCTCTATTTTCTGGATCTCTTCCGAGACCAGCCCGATCCGGGTCTGGATCCCGGTGATCTGTTCCTCGTTCTGCTCCAGCGATTCCCGGGCCCGGCCTATGGAATTCTCCTGTTCGTCAAGCTGCTGCTGCATTTCCCCGCGCCGCTGCTGCAGCACCTGTATCTGGGAGTTCAGCTTCTCCCGTTCCCGGGTCAAACGCAAGTGGTCCCAGGCCGCCAGCTTCAGATCCAGATCTTTCAGTTCCTGAAGGAACCGGTCGTAGACCTTGGCCTTGGTGGACTGGCGCTTTAGCGAGCGCAGTTTTTTCTCCACTTCCACCACTATGTCCTGAAGTCGCAACAGATCTTCGTTGGTGGATTCCAGCCGGCGCTCGGCCGTTTTTTTCTGCTGGCGGTATTTGGCCACCCCGGCCGCCTCTTCAAACAGGCTGCGCCGGACTGTGCGGTCCTCCGACAGGATGGTCTCGATCATCTTGGGCTCTATCATCGAGTAACTGTCGGCCCCCAGCCCGGTATTCAGGAACAGGTCGGTGATATCCTTAAGACGGCAGGTGCGGTTGTTTAAGAGATACTCGCTTTCTCCTGAGCGGAACAAGCGCCGGGTCACCGAAACCTCGTTGTACTCCACCGCCAGCTGCCCGTCCTCGTTGGAGAAGATCAGGCTGACCTCGGCCATGGAAAGCGGCTTCTCCCCTTTGGTCCCGTTAAAGATGACATCCTCCATCTTCTCCGATCGCAGGGTCTTGGTGCTTTGCTCTCCCAGGCACCAGCGGATGGCGTCCACCACGTTGGTCTTGCCGCAGCCGTTGGGACCCACAATGGCAGTGACCCCGGATCCCGCCTCTATCGAGATCTTCTGGGGAAATGACTTGAATCCGAATATCTCCAGCCGTGAAAGGTACATCTTATAATCCAATACTTATTGAACTTGCCATTCGGGCATAGTTTATGCCCTTAACAGATAAGTTTACCAAATAACTGTCAATACCGTCAATATAAAAATTGATCGAATCCTTAGCGCAACGGCAGGCGGTTGATTATGCCTACCCTGATCGGGAAAAAGAACCAGCCTGCCCGAAAAACAGGCAGGCTGGTTCTGAAACAAGTATCCTTCCGGAGTTAAAAGCTGTCGAAACCGGAAACCAATTGATAAGCATAGTGGAGATTGACCTTGATGCTGTTCCCCAAAGTTGTTACGCTGTCCACCCGTATCTTGGCGTAGTAGCTGTAGTCGCCGTCTTTGATTTTCATCTGGTAGGCGTTGCCGGTTTCGCCGACGGTCATGGTCACTGCCTGGGAAGTAGAGTAAAATTCTGTCGGAACCGAAGTGCCCCATCCACCGGGAAGAGTTTGGATTAAGGTTTCTAAGCCTCTGGAATTCCATCCCTTGATATCGGGAACTGCGGTATTGACATCAGGCGTCCATAATTCCACCTGGGTGGCGCTTATCTTCTTTGCCACCAAAGTGGCTAATGTTTCCGGAGCCACTAAAGTGAATACAGACCTCCTTTTTAATGATACAGTATCCTTCTTGGTTGAATCACTGTTCCATCTTATTACCCTTCTGGTGACCAATGAAGTGTCCGCCCAGTATCCGCAAAGCACCGAATCTCCAACAGTGGGAGTATAAGCGGTAACAACAGGGCTGGCCGTAGAATCTATCAAAGTATCCCGCCAGCTGCTGGTGGGAACCTTAAAAAGTGAATCGACGACCGAAGTATCGCTGGTCGTAGTGCCCTTCCTTATCAGGGCTAAAACGGCATAAAGGCCTTTGGCCCCGGCCGTGGTATCGAACGGTACAAAAGCGTATATTTCAGCATCACCTTCGGGCCGGGGAGCGCTTCTGGCCCAATCAGCAGCCCAGCTGACCTCTCCGTCCACCATGGTCCGGACATAAAAATAATATTTCTGGCCCTTGCTCAGTTTGATGTTGGTGGCGGGATCGCTGGTTATCACTGCCGAATCAACCCCGGTAAACGGACATCCAGGAACCTGGAAATACTGCAGGCTGTCCGGCTGAAGCTCCGCCAGTCCACCCGAACGGGAGGTGCAATAAACGTAATATCCCCCGAAGCCGCTCTGGGCTTCCGCTTCGGTATTACGGACCCATTTGACAGTGACCTTGACCGTATCCGGATAAGCAATAAAGGAACTCGGCGCGTAATTTGCCTCTGACACCACTTCACTCGGTTTTTTGCTGCATCCGGCTATCACTAAAACTATTATTAGCGCAGCCATAGCCCATGGAAACAATTTACGGAACATTTTTGTATCCCTCCTAAATAGTTTATTGTTTTCTATGAATTACTTATTTATCTGATCAAAATCATTTTTACGGCCCGGGACCCCTTGTTCGAGCTCAGCTGAGCTATGTATACGCCTTCAACAATTTTTGGTTCGGGCTCCCAACAATACAGATTTTCCGAGATTCCCCCGCTTAACATTCCTTTCTGCAGTTTCATTCTGTCTACAAACTGACCCAGTATATTGAATACCTTTACCTCCCGTATTGTCTCATTCAACGAAGAAACCGACAAATAAATCTTCTTTTTGAACGGATTTGGCCAGGCGTGAAAAACATCAACTGGCGGTTGATAATATACGTCTTTGCTCCAGGCACTGATGTTTTGAAGGCTGTCCACCGACCTTATCTGATAGAAACCAATCGCACCCGGGTGATTGCTTAAGGTATAGAAATCTTCGGAAACATCGGTTGCCTCCATGGCTTTTTCGGAATCCGGATGACAAACCTTTATGTCGTCAAGGTAGACCCAGGAGCCCCAGGAAAAAGGTTCCCAGCTGAATCTGATCAAAGCTGACTCACTCTCAACTTTAGCAGAACAATAATACTGGCGGCTCACTCCGAACATATCCCAAGTTCCCAATGTCTCCCAGCCAGTAAAGGGATCACTGCAGTATTCCAATATAACGATACCCCAGATACCTTCAGCAAAGAACCCGATGTTTCCGGTAGCGTCGAATAAGATCGGGGTTTTTATTGTCATTTGGCCGCCGATGGAATAATACGAAGTATCACCGTCAGCCTTGGGGGCAATGGTGAATCCTGTTTTGTCCCAATTGGCGGAATCAGAATTTCTGCCTTGGTCATTGAAATCGATTATCAGGCCTTGACAGTGCCGGATCTCATAATGATCAATACCCGACGGGTCATAGCCGCTTTCCCATTTCAATTGCCTTATCCCTTGTGCATTGGCGTCCACCCGGATATTTTGGGGAGCAGCGGCATACGAGTCATTTTGGCATAGCAATTGATAAAGTATTTTATCCCAGCCTGAAACACCGGACCATGCCAAATTGTGATAGGATTCTATCTGACTTTGAAAATTTGTCCTTCCTGTGGGGAACCATACCGCCAAACCCTGGGCTGATTGGTACTGGCTCCCGCTGACGCTTTGGGCAAGTATGCAATCCCTGAACTTCTGGCTGGCGTTCAAGACCATCTTATTTTCGGGGTCCGGGATGCTGCCGCCGATGCGATCAAGCGTCCGGCACAGGTCATAACTGGCAAAAGGCGGAAAACATAGAACTGAATCCTGTATTGCCGCAGCGCTGATGTAGGAAGAAACCGGCAATTGTCTTAAAGTCCCGGTCAGGGACATCAAACCCTTTGCCGCCGCAGAAAGACTGCAGATATCGACCGCAGAACAGGTCACTTGATATCCCAAGCTGTCATAGACCCCGCAGGATTTTACCAGACTGATAGCCAGGGTTTCGGGCGGGGTATTGCCGCTGATCCCTTTCCAGGCGGCGACATACGGCATTCCCTCTACCGGGAACAGGGCTTCCGAGCCCACAGCATAACGGCATAATCCGTCCAATTCTGTAAGGACCTCGGCCATTTGCATCGAACAAGCGTCAAATACCACAATATCCAAAGCTTGTCCGGCCGCTGACCTGATCTTCCCCACAGCATCTCTAAGCTCGCCGCCGGCCACGCTTAAAAAATCGTTGAACTGCTGGTCGTAGCCTATGAATTTTGGAGATTTGCTCCAGCCGGTACCGTGATCCCATAAGACCAGCAGATATTTTCGGGCTGGATAGGCCTTTACAGCCCAAACACCGAAATCAGCCAATGCTTCAGGAGAACCGCTGTTGCTTTGCCCCAAACTGGCTAAGATACTATTGCCCTGGGGAAGCACCTTGTAGCGGAAAGCCCCGGACGGAGAATCAAGCTGAACCAGGATGTCTACGCTCTCAATGCCTGCTATCTTCTGTAATTCGGCAATATCGTCTGCAGCCTGACTGTAAAGATCATTATCGGCAGCCAGGTAGAACATCATAGTCCATTGACTGCCAGAACAATTGTTTTCAAAGAGCAACGAAAATAAAAGACAGAATAATATCCTCTGGATCAAAGTCCGGGGCGGCATGATTTTTTTCAAACCGAATGACATTGCATCTCCCTGACCAAGCCGCCCCAGTTCTTTACAATACCGGTTCTGGCTGATTAAAATGCCAATGCCAATGCTATCCGGTGAACCGTGCTTAACGGGCCGTAATCGGCGTAGGCATAATCGATTTTAGTCTTCAACATCCCAAACCCGTAATTTACGCCCAAACCAAAGGTGGGACTGTAAGCGTTGTCGTCATCCCTGGCGTCAATGTCGATCCGCAACCCGGCCCGGGCAAACAGCATTTTATTGAACCCGTATTCCAGGCCAAAGTTCTGCTTTTCGCTGCCGTCATTGGGGTGAACGTAATCGAAAGCGCCGACAAGTTTGTGCGAAGGACCGTCGATGAAGTCATAACCCATCCCCAGCCGGTAGCTTAATGGCAGCGGGGAAGAGCTGGTGCTCCACTGTACCGTTTGGGTCTGTTGGGGGCCGGTTCCGTAATCGTAATAAATCGCCTCAGTTTCCAGCTGGCCGCCCGAATACTGGACATCGGTGCCGAAATTCTGCAGGACGGCGGCGATCTTCAGGCTCTTGTAACCGGTCTTGGCCATGATCCCCAGGTCCATGGCATAGGCCGAGGCCTTCATGTCCCATATCCGCTGCTGGATGACCTTGGCGGTGGCTCCAAAGGACACTTTATCGGTCAGTGTCCGGCCGTAGCCGATGGCGAAGGCCCAATCCACGCAATTGAAGACCTCGCCGGTGGCGCCGGAGGAATCTACCGAGGTCACCGCCATTTCGCCGACATTAAGCACGATAAGGTTCATTCCAATGGTCCCGTTCGCACCCATCGGTAAACAGTAGCCTATGAACTCATGATTGATGTCACCCAGCCACCGGTTATGGGTAAAAGTTATCTCCTGCTTTTTAGCCTGGGCCAGACCGGCCGGATTCCAATACATGGCGGTAGCATCGTCAACCACCGCCGTAAAGGCCTCGCCCATGCCAACTGCCCTGGCTCCTGCTCCGATCTTAAGGAACTGGGCGCCCGCTGTCCCCACCTTGGAGAAGTTCACAGCCCCGGCTGGCCCCCCGAGGGCCACCAGCACCGCCAAGGCTATCAGTATATTCTTTTTCATGATTCCTCCCTGTTTTTTCGTGATGTAAAATACTTTGTTTTATCGGAACCGGGGCCGGCGATTGAATAATTTTCAACCGCCGGCGGCAGAGATTTTAACGGACCACCGCAAATTTGCCGACATGAGTTCCGACGCCTGGGGCATCAACGTAATACAGATATACGCCGCTGGCTACCTGCTGCTGATTCATAGTCAGCATCGGATCCCACCAGCAGGTGCCGCCATCCACTCCGGCATTGTCGTCATGCTCCAGTACTTTGACCAGGTTGCCGGCCAGGGTGTATATCTTGACCGTGCATTTGGAGGGAAGGTTGACGAATTGCAGCCGGTTGCGGTCATTGGTGCGTTCCCACCTGTTGCGGACGATGTAGGGATTGGGCACCACCCCGATTTTATTCAGGTCAACCACCGAAGTTGTGAACTGGTATTCAGTGGTATTTATGACCTGGTATTCTCCCTCCACCGGACCGGAAAGGCCCGAGGTGCGGATCTTCCAAACATCGCCGGTGGCCGGCTTGCGGGACCAGACCATGCTTAAACCCAAGGTGTTGTGAGCGGGATTGTTAAAGAACAATTTCATCCCGCAAATGATCATGTACTTATAGGTATTGGTGGTTAAATTTACCACATAACGGCGTCCCAGGGTGCTGGTGCCGCCGCCGGCGTTCCACGAGCTGGCCTGCCAGCCGCTTAAGCCGGTGGAGTCGTAGGGAACCTGTACCACAATGTTCTTAACGGAATCCACCACATGCCAGACCTGGGGCCACAGGGTATCGTTGGGAGCGGTCCCGGTCACGGTCCAGCGGATTTCGTAGTTGCCGCTTCTAAACGCCCATCTTAGATCCGGAGAGGTCGGGAAAGTGACATAGGTGGTGTTCGAATCAGAATAGGCAGCCGGGGTTATCACTTGGTTTACGGTGAAACTGGTTTTAACTACCGGGCCGATATTATTTACGACAGTAAGATAATTATGGTCCAGTGAGTATTTAGCCGACTTATACCAAGCGGCCGCCCCCCCGTAGGTGACAAAGTCCAGATTGGCGGTGGTCCAGGGTATCACTGTAACCCCGTTCTCGTCCAAAACAGTATAGGTATGTTTTGGGGCGTAGGTAGAAGAAACCGGGTCAAGCAACCCCCTGGTGATCGGTCCCCATACCTGGCGGTACTTGGCAGTTGAGATCTCCCGGGGCATGGAAATTGAGGGAGCTACTATCAGGCTTTTGCCATAGCTGACCCCGCCGTTTTCGCTTACCCAGGCCTGGGAGGCCAGGTAATCGTTGGGTTCGCTGCGGGGAACCACCGGGGTCATGTTCTCGCTGGTGGCTGTTTCAAAGTACATGGGGATCTTGGTGATGATGGTGTCCTTGGCGCCGTTCAGCACCGATGACCAGTTAACCCCGTATGCAGTGACCGCATAATAATAAGTGAACCCGTTGATCAGATTTTCATCTTCAAAGGCATACTGCAAACCGCTGTTGCTCCCTTCGGTCTGCGCGTCGGCGGGAACCCCCGGAAATGTCAATGAAGAACCGGCAGGTATCCAACTGGCATTAGCCAGATAGGATTTGTAAAGCAGGGGCGAGGTAGTTACCAAAGAATCGGACCTGAACGGTTCCGGACCGATTATGTTCATTCCCGAGGAATTGACGATGATGTTGTCGTCTTTGTCCCACTGGCCCAGCAAGGTCCAAGCTGCCCCGTCAGTGCTTTTGTATAATTTATAGCCCTGCAGGATGCTTACCAAAAAGTTGGGATCGAACTTGGCCAAGGTGGTGCTGTCCCTGGTAACCTTTTGGGCGTATAGCAGATTCTTATTCTTGGCATTGAGCGAATCTTCGGATGATGCGTCCCATCCGATTATCACCCGGCGGTGTCCCGGGGTAAGGGTCAGCACCGGAGCCGGCGGGGGCCCGGGCAGCAGCCAGTTGGAATCATAGATAAGCTTGGCCGCCTTGGCCTTGGCCCGCAGATCGGCAATGGCCAGGGTGTCGTCCACCCCTAAGTTGGTATAGTCAAGATTAGCGCAGATGACCGCCACGATGGTCTTGGCGGTGGCGCCCGGCGCCATGTCTATCGGCCCGGTGGATTCCATGAAGCGCTGGTCACCAGGGGTCGGCTTGGGATCGAACCTTAAGAATTTGCCGGTGGTGTAATCATATCCGGCCAGTTCTTTGTACTGTTCCAGGTTCCCCGGGGGATCGATATTGATGTTGAATACCTTGAAGGCGAACAGCCCGATGGTGCTGTCCTTGTATATTTTGTATCCGTCGGGGAAGGTGTAATCCTTGGTGCCCTTGGGGCTCTCCAGGAACATGAAGCCCACGCAGCCCGCATCGCGGGACCAGCCCACTTCGGTCTGGGACATCTGGTACTGATAGGCCATGTTGGTGGTGACATCAAAATAGCAGACGTCGTTGGCCGCAGTTCCCGACTCGTTCCCGATATCGCAGTCGGCGGTGGGAGCCAGGTATACGTCATACAGCGAATCGGTGCCGGTGTTTTTCACTTCGAACAGGAAAAAGATTATATCCTGGTTGGTGGGGTAGTTCCACTGATAGGTGGTCTGGGTAACCTCCACCTTAAGCGGTTTGCCGCCGGTGGCATGCTGCAGCAGGTTATAGTCGTTATAGACCGACCTGGTATCCATCTGGGAAACTACGCTGTCGGTTCCGGCCGTGGTCTTCAGGGTCCAGTCCTCCCCGGAAACATATATTTTGACGGTGGGATCGGAAACGTCCTGGGCCGCCCCGCCGATCACCGCCCCGGCGGTATATTCGCCGGTGGAGTTGTTGGGGTTATATCCTTGGGTGCACATGGTGTCGCGGGTTTTCCCCGGGGTGCTGGACTTGACCTGGGCCCCTATCCACAAGCCCCAGCCGTAGACATAGTTCATCAGCGGGGGGTTCAGGATCCCGTTGACGTCCTTGGTCGGAGCCGGCCAGTAGGCATAAGCCCCGCTGCCGCCTTCGATCTGTCCCAGCTGGCCGAAGTTGGTTATCCCCATGTAAAAATTATTCTTCTGGAGCGGTTTCCAGTCCCAGATTTTATTGGTTTGCGGGACCACTTCCTTGGGAAGCGCCCAAACCGAACTCACTAAGCCGGACAACAGGGCCAAAACAACCAGGATCATCAGCCCCAGACCAGCCGGTCTCCCTTTGTTTAACCTCATTTAACTTTCCTCCTAAAGCGGATTATCATTATTGTAAAAATGTCTTTATGACCCCGGCGCTTTGAACCTTTTGGCAAAAGTTCTCAGGCGCCGGGGAACCGGGGTTAAAAGCTGATGCTCATTCCGAGTTTGACTCGGCGGGACTGGTCAAAGGGGAACGAATTTACTCCGTCGCGCTGCAGGTCGTCGTGGGCCTTGACCGCTGCCAGGTAGTGTTCCTCTGCCGATATGTAGTCGTCGCGGTTCAGGTCGGCTTTGACGCTGTAAAGCGGGTTGGGCGTGCCGTCGTCATAGTACCTGGTGATGGGACTGGCATAGATCGACAGCTTGCCGGCTTCATACCAGCCGTCGTCAATGGGATCTCCGGTCCCGGTATATACCGCGGCAATATTCTGGTTGTTGAACAGGTTGTCTATCTCCAGGAACAGGCTGGGGCTAAGCCTCCAGACCTTGAAATCGCGGCTGACGCGAAGATCGGTATTATAGGTCCAGGGGAGGCGGGAGCTGTTGTTCAGCTCCAGAGGCTTGTTGTCCAGGTCGGTCTTGGTGTAAGGATATCCGCTGCCCAGGCTGGTGCTGATATTGGCGTTAAGCAATTCCAACGGTCTGAACCCGAATACCTTAGGTCCGTCGCCCTTTTCCATGGTCAAGGACAGGGAGGCGGAAATGCTGTGCCTCTGGTCGTATTCCAGGTTATAGTCCTGCTTGGGCACCCAGTCCTCGGTCCCGGCATTGTAGTTGGTGTTATACACCTCGTAGACATAAGAGCTGCTGCCCCTGGCCATAGAAAGGGCATAGGAACCCCGGGCGGAAAGCCATCTGGTGAGCTGGGCGTCTAACTGAATCTCGGCTCCCTTGACGTTGCCGTAGTCGGCGTCGATGTACAGATAATAGGCCCGGGGCAGAGCCACTATCCGGCGGGTTCCCAAAAGATGATAAATGTCCTTATAGTAGGCAGTAATGTTTGCCAAAAGATTGGCCGAGAACTGGTGCTGCAGGCCCAGCTCAAAAGCCGTGGTCTGCTGAGCGCTCAGGTCGGGATTGCCCAGGAATGAAATGTTGCCCGAGCTGGCGTTGACTATGTTCTCATAAAGGTACTGCATGTCCGGCTGCTGGAAGAACTGGCCGTAGGAAAAGCGCAGCGCCGTCACCTCCGAAATGGGGAAGGAAACTCCCAGTCGCGGAGAGACCTTGTATTTCATGCTGGTCTTCACCCAGGCGATGTTCTGCAGATCGTTTACATCGGCCACGTGTTGGGCCTGGGAATTGAGCATGTCCAACCGTACCCCGGCGTTGACCACCAACCCCTGGAACTCCATTTTATCCTGCAAATATGCGCTTCCCTGGAAGGGGTAGTAGGTATAATCATCCGGCTGGTAGGTATAATTGACATTGCCCAAAGAATCCACCACGCTGCTGGCCGCATAACTGACCCGGTGGAATTTTACGGTGTTGAACTTGATTTCCATACCGCTTTTCACTTGATGGGCCTGGGTCACCTGCGCGGTCATATCCAAACGGCCCAGGGCGTAATTGGATTCCCGGGTGGAAGGATGGGCGTAGTTCCCGGTCAGGAAGAACCCGGCTACGCCGTAGGGATTGGAGTCCGGAGAATCCCGGTTGAAGTCCTTATATCCATCCGAGGTATCGCCGTTATAGAAGGGATTGGACGGGTCTTTGAACCAAGAGGTGTTGTATGGTTCCTTGAACTCGTAATCGGAGAACCATCCTGCGAAGCCGGTGGCGTTATGCTTGCGGACCCCGCGCTGGGTGGTGGTCTTAAAGTAAGCCAGGTTGGCGTTGTAAAAAACATCTTTGGAAAGCATGTGGGTGACTGTGGTCTGCACCTGCTGGCTCTTTTGCAGGGTGGAGCGCTGGCCATCGGCCGAGTAACGGGCGGAGCCCATAACCCCCTTGGCGTCATAGGTGCCGTCAAAGGCTCCGAACTGGGTGCGCGATAAAAATCCTCCCACCGAGGCCTTGAACATCCGCTTGTCCATGGTCAGTTTGGCCTGGCCCGAATAAAATTCGCGCTCGGTGTGGGGATAGAAAGACCATTCATCTGAATACTGGCGGCGGTATGTTTCTCCGGAGAGGAAGAACTTGAAGTCTGTCAATTTGTAGATCGGCCCTCCCAGGTTGACCTCCAGCCCGTTGTAGCCGCTGTATGGTTCCTTATCTTTGGGAACAAAAGCATCGGTGCGGACCCTCATCATACCTTCCAGCTTAGAGGAGCCGCTCTTGGTGACCACGTTGACCACGCCCGACATGGCGGAGCCGTACTCGGCGTTAAAGCCTCCGGTGATGACCATCACTTCCTGGATGGCGTTGTTGTTGATGTTGGCCCCGCTGGTCCCGGTCACCTGGTCCTGGGTGGAAAGTCCGTCCACGAAATAGGCTATTTCGTTGGAACGGCCGCCCCGGATGTGAATGCCGCTGGTATAACCGGACCCGCCGCCGGCGGTCTCAATGGCCCCGGACTGCCCGGCCACCACGTCCTGGTAGCTGCGCACGCCGGCCATGTTCTCGATCTCCTTGGTGGAAACGGTCTTGGTGGTGCTGGTGATGTCGGCCCGGACCTGAATGATGCCCTTCTCGCCCTTGACCACCGTTCCCTCCATCTCAATGATGGTGGATTTGAGCTTGAAATTGACCGGGGTGGTCAGATCCATGATGGATTTGATGCCCGTGATGTTCTGGGTTTCGTAACCCATCATCTTGGCCTGCACCGTGTAGGTGCCCACCGGCACGTTGATGATGGTGTACCTGCCATCCAGATCGGTGTTGGCGCCCATGGCGGTACCCAGCATGGTGATGACGGCGCCGGGCAAAGGTTCCCGGGTTTCAGCATCTATCACTACACCGGTGATTTTTCCGCTGGTGCCGGCCCAGGCCAGGTTTCCGGTGGCCGCAAGAGCCAGCATCAGAACCAACAGTACCCTCACTGCTTTCATTGAATTTCCCTCCAGTATAAATTTAACTGATTTTGACTGCTTAAAGTAAAAAACCCCTGAGTATAAATCCACCTAAAATAATTGACTTTTAGGGCTTATTAAGGGTTTCACCTCCTTGTAAAAAATATTTTCTTTTTTATTTATTTGTTTATTGTATAAAATGAGGTCCGCCAAGACTGAATATATATGTTGCTTTAAGCGATATTTGGGACCGTTAAAGCCTGGGAATTGCAATTTAAAAATCCTGTCACGCTTTCCAGCGTCACTGAAAAGCCGCTAGATGATACCGGAGGGACTGAAATATTGAAAAAAGCTTTGCTGGCGGGTAGCCTTATAAACCCCTTCCTCCCCGGCCCAGGGCCGGAGAGGAAGGTAAGTTAGCAACTTCCCTGAAGCTGCAGTGAGGGGTAATTAGCGGACGACCACTAATTTCTTGGTGGCGCTGTTGCCGAAGGCCTGCAGGTTATACAGATACACGCCATTGGCAACCTTGCGGCCGCTGTTGTCCATTCCGTTCCAGGTAACGGTGTTCTGGCCGGCGGTGCCCTTGCCGTCCAAAGTACGGATGACCTGTCCGGCGATGTTGTAGATCTTCAGGCTGTAGTTGCCGGATTTGGGCAGGCTGAAGGAAATGCTGGCATTGGTCCGGGCCGGGTTGGGGTTGCTCTGGTTCAAGGCCAGCTTGTAGGCCGGGGTGCTGGTGGTGTTGCCCGCTACGCCTAACTCATCAATCGACACTGCCACCCAGTAGTTGAACATGCCGACGGCCGTACCAGCTCCCAGGTAAGCCTCGCAATACAGGTCCAGATTGGTGGTGGTGCTGTTGGTGGTGCCGTAGACCATGTGCACCTTGCGGTCGCTGCCGACGTTGATGGCAAAGTGCGGGAAGCACTCGGCTATGGGGGTATTCACCACTGTTATCGGGGTTTTCCAGGTATGGCCGCCATCGTAGGATATGGACATCATGATGTCCCAGTTGATGGTGTTGCTGGCGTAACCGCTGGCGTCGCTGGTCTGCATCCAGCCAGCGATCAGGGTGTCGCCCTCGGCGCGGGCCATGGCTACCACGGCGCCCACGCCCTCTCCGGTCCCGTTGCTGCCGGAGCAGTTGTAGATGGTGACATGCTCGCCGGTGGGCAGGGCGCAGATGATGTCGCAGTGAATGAAAGCTCCGCTCCAGGCTCCGTCCATGGTATCGGCCAAAGCCACCACCGCGGTGACCATCACCGGCAGGGAGTCCTTGTTGATGACCATCCGGGAATACATGGTGGAAGAATCGGCCAGCCCGGCCAGGTTGAAGGTGACGGTGTCGGCGCCGGTGAATCCGGTGGCTCCGTTGTCGTCAGACTTCACATACTGGTAGGGAGACCAGGGGGCATAGACGCTGGACATCTGGATCAGCCGGCCAAAACGGTAATCGGCGTTCACCGAAAAAGCGGTGTCGCCGGCGGCATCGTCCCAGATGGGGGTGGCGGCAGTGATCTCGGTGGTCAGGTCGCCGCTGAACAGCGCTTTGTAAACGGTGTTTCCGTCGGCCACCAGCATCACGTTGCCGTCGTTAAGATAGCAGCCGGACACTCCGGCGATGCCCAGGTCCGGGAAGGCCTGGACGTAGGGATCCCACAGCTGGCTCAGCCATCCGCCGACGTTATATACGGCGATCCCGCTGCCGAAGGCTCCGCCTTCCAGTTTGGCGGACGCTGCATAAGGGGCCAGTCCGCCGACCGCGCTGGGATAACGGCAGGTGGTGAGGGGCGAGTTGATGTCGTAATCCAATACCCAGCTGGCGCCGAAGTCGCCCGAGGAGGCGCAGGCCAAGCGTCCGGAGCTGGTGGGATACTGCCGAAAGACGAAAGCCAGGGAATCGTTGAACATGACGATCGGCTCGGTCCGGGTCTGATAGAGCCCGAAGGCGTTGCGCGAGGAATCGATGAAGGTGCCGGCAAACTTGGCTGCGCCGCCGGTGATCTTCTGCGAGGGGGTCAGCGCCGAGCTGGTGGCCACTTCGTTGGGATTGTCGATTACGGGCTTACGTTTTATAGCGGCATTGGGCGAGGCAAAGGCGATAGCGCAGGCTGCTAACACTAAGACGCTTACAATAATAAGCTTCTTCATTCTGTTTTCTCCTTTTTGAACGTTTGTGGTGAATCCGTTTTGTTGAAACCCTTGTAAAGTTCCTTAAAAAACGCCCGTCACCTCCTTTCCTAATCTTTTATCAAATATATCTTTCTGCAATTTTAAAAGATATCACTTTTTAATAATTTTGTCAATAGCTTGCATAAAATATTTTAAAATATTTTTATGCGGGAGCGGGGGAACAGAAGCTGTCATCTTTTCCCGCCAGGCCCGGAGGATAAAAGGAGTTGATTTGCCGCCGCTTTGATCCATCCAAATCCGGGTTTTGGGAAACCTTTCGGGCTGTCCGGCCGTAGTGTGAACCGACCGGCTACCGGCTGGTCCACCGGGTGTAAACCAGCCCGGCAATGATGGAGATGAACCCGGCCAGAAATATCCCCGCTGCTTCCAGGCTGCGGCTCTGGCAGATCTGCATCAGCTGGTCGGTGCGGGAGGGATCCAGCCGGGGATAGATGGCCAGCGGCAGAAAATGGAACAGGGCGCCCAGCCCCAGGAAGATGGCCCCGATAAGAGGCAGCGCCCAAATGGCCGAGGGGCGGCGGATGATGGCCAGCAGCCGTTTTAGAATCCTGGAGTAATAAAAAAACGAAAGTCCGAACAACGCCACGGCCACGGCAAAAAGCAGTTCGGCTGGTATAGAGACTTCCATGATGATCATCTCCTTTAAAACTTTTTAGTTATAAGGAAACCTGGAAAACAGGAAAATTTTTCGTTGCCCCCGGCCGGGGAAATACGCGTCATTTAATCCGGGTCCGGGTTACTTGGCCGCGACGGCGGGCTTGGCGGACGGAACGGGGGCAGCGGCCGGGGCCGGTTTCTTTACCGGAGTGACCACGTTCTTGAACTTGAGGGCGCCCAAAAAGGACAATACTCCGGACAGCAGAAAGAAGGCGTAGGCTATCCAGGACTGGAGGACGTTGAGCTTGACCTGGCTGGCGAAGGCTATGATCTGGATCACTGCGTAGACCAGCACCCCGGACGGGGCGAAGATCATGTACTGCCAGTTGGTCTTCTTGCGCAGCACGGTCTCGTACTTCCGGGCGATCAGCCCGAACAGCACGCAGGCCACCCACAGCAGGATGCTTCCCAGGATGGTGACCAGGTTGGTGACCGTCACATACCACAGATACTCGCCGGGGTAAAGCAGTTGCTTGAACATCTAACTCTCCTTCAAATCAAAATTATAAAAGCAGAAGGCAAAATAGTTTTTCAGGTGCTTGCCCTGTTCGGTTTTGCCTTTGCGTTTTTGATCATGGTAACAAAAATGGCGGCCAGCTCATTGGTTTCCTTAATGGCAGCAGCCATCTCCGGCGAATTTAAAGTGCCGCTTTCAGAAATCAGTTCCAGCCAGTATCCTGTCTCATCGAGTTACTGAAGCGAGATATTGGTTTTGGAGCAGAATTCCCGGGTTGACCGCGCCCGGGTCGCTTCCCGGTAATTGGCGCCGACCGAGGTTCTGGATCTCAGCACCTGCTTTCCCAGTATTTGGGCAAGATTATTGTTAGGCAGTTTACAGTATAGTTGGATTATTTGCAGGGCAAAATTTTTGGTCCTTATTTTCAAATCCACCATTTCTGCCCTCTGCTTTCCGCCCTCGTTTTCGTTTTCTTTTTTATTCTCTGATTTCTGCCTTCTGATTTTATTTTAGCAGTGTCATCATTTTATCGGCCATCTGTTTGGCGGCCGAGGGCCCGATGATCATGGCGGCGTCCTTCTGCAGGCCGTAGCAGAACTTCATCACCGGATCGCGCAGCAGTTTTTCCTTGGACAGCTTGTGGTCGGTCATCTGGTTCTGGAAGATGTCCGGGCCCAGCTCTCCCAGGAATTCCTCGGCCACGCCCAGGATCTTGTCCAGTACCGCGGCCTCCAGCGGGGCCGCCGGAACCGGGGCCGGTTTGGGCTGGGCCGGCGGAGCGGCAGGTTTGACCGCCGGTTTGGTGGCCTGGGCCGGAGCGGCCGGAGCCGTGATCGCGGGGGCCTTGGCGGCCGGAGCCGGAGCTGGGCTGGCGGGAACGGCCTTAGGCTGGGCCGGAGCGGCCTGAACCGCCGGGGCCGCGGCCAGGTTCTTGATCTCGGCCAGGGCCCCGTCCAGGGCGGAGTCGATGACCGAGGCGTCGGCGGTGGCATCGGTCAGCAGGTTCAGATAGCCCTTGTCGGTGCGGCGGATGAACAGCCGGATCCCCCGGGAATTGACCATCATCTTGGTGATCTGGAACTGGGCCACCTGGCCCAGGGCGTCGAAGGTCTGGGCCAGCACCATCACCGCCCGCTGGGCGTTCTCCTTGACGAAGCTTTTGGACAGGGTCTGGGAGACGAAGCTCTGGTCGTCGCCCACGAAGAAGCTGCCGGTCACGCCCTGGAGGCTGGAAAGTCTGATGAGGATCTCTTCCATGTTCACGGCCTCACCTCTTTTCCGTTGCCAGCCGCGAGATCACGGTCTGGAATTTTTGTTTGACCTCTACGAAGCCCAGCGAAGCGATGGCCTTTTTACAGGTCAGGTTGACCAGTTTTTCAAAGGCGTCGCCCACCTCTTTTTTGGAGATGTCGGTCTTTATCCCTTCGTTGATGGAGATCTGTCCCGGACCGGGGGCCACCATCTTGGCCAGGCGCCCCGAAGGATCGACATTCTTTAGTTCGCGGGCCAGCATCTCCTGCCATTCGGAGGCCTTCTCGCCCTTGGCCCCGAATTCCTCCAGCAGCAGGTTGACCAGGATCATCTTTTGCTTGAGCAGCTCTTCGGCCTCGGAGATCTCGGCCATCTTGCTTTCCGAAAGCAGGTCTATCGGGCTGGGCTGCAGCACCCACCAGGGCGACAGGGCCGGATCCAGGTCCACTCCCAGGTAGACCGACTCGTGTGGCAGGATCATCATCTTGTGATTCTGGCCTTCGGCCAGCACCGAGCTGAGCTCTCCCAGCTCCAGATTGGAGGAAATGACCTCGGCCGCCGAACCTAAAAAGGCCACCACATCGCCCAGGTTGGACGGCGCTCCGCCGGAGGCCTTGATCATGGTTCCGTCCTCCTTGGCCACCGCCACGGAGTGCCGGACCGCCTCCATCTTTAAAACGCTTTCCACAAGTTCGGCCGGGTCTTTAGCCATAAGGGCTCCTGAATTAGTTTAATATACAGGTACAGGGGATGTTGTGATTTATTAAAGCAGCGTCATAGTAAAGCTAAATTGTATGTGCCGGGGCCAGATCATTTCAGGGAGCGGGCCTGGGCGGTCTGGTACTTGTGCTTGCCCAGCATCGGACCGTATTCCTTGAGGCCTTTTTTATGTATGGCTTCGGTCAGGCGCTCCCAGGTCTCGATCAGCTCTTCCTTGGTTACGTCGGAAAGAGGCCCGGGCACTATGCTCAGCTTGTCTGGACCGAGCTCCAGGTGGCGGGACATCCGCCCGCCCTTGTCCAGCTCGGCCAGCGAGGTCTTCAACAGTTCCAGGTACGGCGCCACCCCGGTGCCCTTGACCCCGAACTCGTCCAGCAGCAGGTTGACGAAGTTCGTCTTGTCCCGGAACAGGCGCTCCATCTCCTTGGGGTCCATCACCAGGTTCTTGGCTAAAAGCCAGGCCACTGTCTTGACCACTTCGAACATTCCCAGCTTGCTGTCGGTCACTATCTGGCGGATGTCCCGCTTGCCGTTGACCAGGGCCATGATGGTCCAGTCGCTGCGGCGGATGGTGACGGCGGTCTCCTCCGGGGCCTGGGCGGTGCGGGCCAGCACGGTGTCCAGGGGCGGCAGGGACTTCAGGATCTCGGCCATCTCTATGCGGCGGCGCTCGCCCTCCTCCAGTATCTTCCCGGCCCCGTCCTTGATGGTGACCTCGGGGGACTTGGGACCGGCGGTGTATTTGGCCTCGCCGATGGTCTCCAGGCACAGGTTGAAGACCGCCTCCGGTCCCTTGATGTCGCCCAGGATGGCGTGAACGGTGTCGCCCTTGTCGAAGTAGACCTCGCCGAAGCTGCTGCCGGCCTTGACCGTCAGCACTCCGGTCTTTTTAAAGTGGGACAGAAAGTAAATTATCTCCGAAAGGGTGAAATCGGAGAGATCGGCCTGCAAGCCCATAATGCGGTTTGCCTTAAAAATTGAGCGTCTGAGTTGATCCGGAAAGACACCTTTTTAACCTGTTAACCTATTAGTGTAAACCAAAATAATAAATCTGTCAATAAAAAAATTTATGATTTATAAAATATAGACCTGGCTCAGGAATTTTTCAGCGGCTTTAAGCTCTCCGGGGTTTGCCGGAACCTGGGTGAACTCGGCGCCCCACCCCAGCTGAAAACCCCGCAGCATGTGGCCGGATGCCTCTTCAAAGGTGACCTTTCGGCCCAGCAGTTCTTCTGCCGTAGTGGCATTGGCCTCGGCTGCCTGCTTGTAGAACGGAGCCAGGTTCTGGTCCTGAGCCAGAAGCAGCGAGCCCTGCTGCAAAATGATCCCCTGTATCCGGCGCTGGGCGCTGCCCAGGATCTTTTTGCCCGAGGCAGTGATCTCGTACCTCCCGGCCGCGGCAAAGCACAGCGGCGAATCCTTGACGCTGGCCCCGGCGCTCTGGGATCGCTGCAGTTCGGATTCGATTCCCAGATGCTCCAACCCCGCCACCAGGGCCTGGGCGATGGTGCGGTAGGTATCCAGCACCGGCCCGCCCAGCAGCGGATCTTCCTGCGGCGCGATGACGCTGTAGGTGAATTCATTGAAATGGAAAACCGCCCGGCCTCCGGTAGGCCGCCGCACCACTTTGACCCCGGCCTGGCGGCAGGCGGCCAGATCCAGCTGCTCCACGTCCTGATTGTATCCCAGCGAAATGGTGGGCTGCTCCCAGTCATAAAAGCGGAGCACCGGGCCGGATATTTTATTTCGGACCGACTCGGCCAGGGCCAGGTCCAGGGCCATGTTAAAGGCTCCCCCGGCCCGGCCGGTGTTTATGAAACGCCAGGTCATTTATTTCTTTTCCCGCAGAACCGTCAAGGCCTGCTGATATTCGATTGTCGAAATGTTGTCTGGAACCTCGGCGCCATTGTCCGCCGTCTGGCGCTTGATCCCTAAAGGCCTCCGCTTTAGGTTTGGTTGGCTTTACGCCGCCAGGCCTGAAAGCAGGAAAAAGCTTTTAAGGCCGAACCCCTCGTCAAACGCCATGAATAAAAAGAGCCGCGAACCACAGGGCCAGAAAACCGCCGGGCAAAATCAAAGGAATGACGTTCTTCTGTTTTGATAGCACGGCGATAACTTAAAGTAACTGTGATTCGTGGCTGTAATTGGATACGTTGGTCAGGAACTCAAGGGCTGTTTGATTTGGCTTATAGGATTCTATGAATTTTAAATCGTATTGGATCGTGCAAATCATGTAAATCCTGTCTTAAAGATTCCGGTTTCTTAATCCTCTATCAGCTCCACGTTGGCCCGGGGCACCACCGCCTTGCTGCCGTCGTCGAAAACCACCTCCAGCACCCGGGCGTGGCTTTCCGATTCCAGCTTCTGCAGTTCGGCCGGCAGGCCCGAGACCTTGCCGATCCGGCCGAAGTAGGGCTGGCGGATGCAGCGGATGGCCATGCCGATGTCCATCCCGCCCTGCTGTTTCTGGGCCTCATCGGCCTGGCCGCCGTCGGTTAGCGGAATGATGACCTCGGGCCGCATCACCCCGGCCCGGATCTGGGTGGCGCCGTTGACCGAGGCCTTGAGGCCAACTTTGGATTTTAAAAGATTAAAGGTCTTCTTGGCCATGGTCATCTGGCCGAAGCCCTCGGTGACCATCAGGGTGAAGCCCTTTTCCTCGGTGCCGGTGATGGCCACGCCGATGTCGTAACCCAGCAGTGATTTCAGGTCGGCATCGTTGATGCCGCCCACCACCACCGCGCTGACCCCGACCTCGGCCGCCTTTTTCATGCCGGCGATCCTGATCAGCGAGCCGCCCACCACCACCTTGCCCTTGCAGTCGGGGGTCAGCAGTTCTGGGGTCAGTTCCTGGGAGGGATCATCCACCGCCATCTTGACCTGGCCGTGAACCTCGCCCCCGATCCCGAAGATGCCCTGGACGAAGGTGCCGAAGGTCTCCACCACCACCCCCTCGCCCGGGTTCTCCTGCACCACCTGGCCGTCCACGTAGGCCCTCACCTGGACCGGCAGGGGCGGTTCGCGCAGGATCACCTGTCCGGTGATGGGCGAGATGGACTCGATGGTCCCGGTCACCGGCGAATTGCAGGTGGACTTGAACAGCCCGAAGAACCCCTTGCTGACGGCTACCGCCTCGTCCTTCTGGACGGCGTCGCCCGGCTTCTTGATCATGTGCCCGGCCACGTCCTCGGGCAGGATGCCTAAAAGCCCGGCCACGTTCAGGGTCTGGACGTTGCCCGGCAGTTCGGTCTTGGCCACCACCTGGTCGGCCGTGACCTTGTCGCCCACTTTGACCAGCACCTGGCCCTTCAGGGGCAGGCGGCGGTCCTTTTTGATCACCGCTTTTTCGGTTACTTTTAAGCCCGGAGTATATGCATGTGCCATAGTATATTTCCTTATTGTTGGGGCAGGTTTCAAACCTGCCCTTACGTTGTTTCGTTTCTTTAGTTGGGGCAATTCACGCGTCCGCCGTAGTTTGTTAGAACGAACGCAGTTGGATGAATTGCCCTTACGGTTATTCTGGTCGGGGCAGGTTTCAAACCTGCCCTTATGTTATTTCGTTGGGTAGATATCCAGCGCCTGGTTCCACTCGTTGAGCTTTCTGATCCGCTCTTTTTTGTCGGCGGGAAGAAGAAGGGTCCGGCCCCGGCCGTCTACGATCACGCCCACCGTTCCGCCTTCCAGGGTGACTTCCATTTCCTTGCCCTTGCCGGCCCCGATGTCGAAGTTCTTGTGGGGGTTGATCTGGGCCTTGACCTTTTCCACTCCCAGCGGGATCAGCTTCATCTCGCCCACCTTGATGCTCTCGTCCACCTTGGAGCCGTCGGCCCGGGTGAACTTTACGGTGACACAGGGCTGGCCTTCCTTGCCCAGCCCGGCCGGACAGATGGATGATCCCAGCCGCACCAGGCAGTCCTTAAGGAACACCTCGTTGGCGGCCGGAGCGTTGACGGTGGAGAGCACTCCCAGGTGCGGGGCCATGAAGATGGAATCCACCGCCATGGTGGTTATGCCCTCGGGCATGAAGGCGTCGATCATCATCAGGGCCGACTGGGCCCGGCGCGGGGCGTGGGAAAGCACGCCGCCGGAGCCGATCAGGATGTTGAGATCCATCATGTTTATCAGGGTGTCGCCGGAGCCGCTCTGTTCAAAGGCGTCGGAGATGGTGCGCTCCTGCTGTACGCCCTTGAGGCCCACCGCCATCTCCTTGTGCTGTTTAAAGGCCAGGCGCAGGGCCTCGCGGCTGATGGCCTGCTCGATCTGCAGTTCCTCCAGGCTTTGGGGAATGGTGGTCGGCCGGATCATCTTGTTGCGGATCCGGTTGCGCAGGTCGGCCTCGTCCAGTTCAAAGGGCACCCAGCGCATGATGTTCTCCAGCCCGGCCTCGGCCAGCACGTTGGAGATGGAATAGCTCATCCCCAGGTTGGCGGAAACGGTGCGGTTGAAGGTGGCCTCGCGCTCCTTCTTGTCGTTGAGCCCGTAGAAGACCGAGAAGACGTCGGTGGTGGCCCCGCCGATGTCCACCCCCACCGCCGCGATATCGTCGGCCTTGGCCAAAGACTGGATCATCAGCCCCACCGCGCCCGGGGTGGGCATGATGGGAACCTCATGGGCCATGGCCATCAGTTTCTTGTATCCCGGGGCGTGGGCCATCACATGCTCCATGAAGACGTCATGGATGGCGTCCCGGGCGGGCTTGAGATTTTCCCGCTCCAGCACCGGGCGCAGGTTGTCCTTGATCAGCAGGGCGGTCTTTTCGCCCAAGGTCTTGGTGACGATCTCCCGGGCGTCCTTGTTTCCGGCGTAGATCACGGGCAGCATGTAGCTGGTGCCGAACCGGGGCTTGGGGTCGGCCGCCCCGATCAGCTCGGCCATCTCGGCCACGTGGGTCACGGTGCCGCCGTCGATGCCGCCGGATAATAGGATCATGTCGGGGCGCAGGTGGCGGATCCGCTCGATCCGCTGGTGGGGCAGGCGCCCGTCGTTGGAGGCCAGCACGTCCATTACGATGGCCCCGGCGCCTAAAGCGGCCCGGGCGGCGCTCTCGCCGGTCATGGTCTTGACCACTCCGGCCACCATCATCTGCAGTCCGCCGCCGGCCGAGCTGGTGGACATGTAGATGTCCACGCCGTTCATGCCTTCGGCCGGGGTCATGATATCATCGCCTTTCAGTATCTTGCGGCCGGAGAGCTCCTCCACCTCGCGCACCGCGTTAAGCACGCCCTTGGTGACGTCCTCGAACGGCTTCTCCACCGTGGTGGGGGCCTCGCCCCGGGTGGTCTGGCGGTATTCGCCGTTCTTGTACTCGATGAGGATGGCCTTGGTGGTGGTGCTGCCGCAGTCGGTGACCAGGATCACTTTCAGCTTGTTGGGATCAACTGCCATTATGAGTCTCCTGATGGTTTATGTGATCTATTAATTTTTTCTTTGGGGTCTTGGTCATGGGCGAAGGGACCTTCGCCCCTACAGGGTTTACCCTCTTCCTCCCTTTGGGCAAATCGTGATTTGCCCCTACGGGTTGGCCCCTCTCCTTTTGGGGGAGGGGTCTACCGTAAACCTATTGAACTTTTCAACCTCTGGAACCATGTCTTCTTGCCTTCCAAACTTCTCAACTTCTTGGCTTCCTGTTTCTCGGCCTGCTCCCGCTGCTGCCACTGGGCCTCCTGGTTCTCTATCTCCAGCAGCAGCTTCTCCACGTTCTCCCGCTCCTCCATCATTAAAACGATCTCATCATACTCCCGGCGATTGAGAAAGGCCTGGATGATGGGCTGCAAAAAGACCAATGCCTGGCTGCCCACGAAGGACAGCGGCTTGACCGACTCAAAGAACAGGATGGCCGGGGTGGTCATCTTGCGCTTGACTATCTGGTCGGCGATCTTGGCCAGCAGTTCCTTCTGCCGCTCGGGCGAGGGCATCTGGCAGTCTATGTAGATGGAATCACGCAACTAAATGATTTAATAGTGTTAAAGGTTATAAAGGTTGTAAATGTTTACTGCATGAATTTATCCTGAACCCGGCATCTTGATTGGCTACCGAAGGACCAGCATCTTCCCTGTAGCTGCCTGGCCATTGGCCTCCAGCCGGACCAGGTACACCCCGCTGGAAACCCTGCGGCCGATGTCGTCCCGGCTGTCCCAGGTGATCTTGTGGCTCCCAGCAGTTTTGTTTCCCCGGACCAATGTATTTACTTCCTGGCCCAAAAGGTTGTAGACCTTTAAAGAAGCAGCGCCGCTTTGGGGAACGGAATATTCAATGGTGTTTCCGTAAACCTGTAACCGTAAATTTTGAATTTTGAATTCTGCATTTTGAATTTCGGTATCAGTTACCCCCGCCGGGCCATAGCCTTCGTATATTCTCAGACCGGAGTTCCCGTCAGTAACATAAATATAATTGCCCGAGACAGCAACGCAACAAGCAAAGTCCGGTGTATTGTAAAAACCAACCTCTATGGGGCTGGCTGGGTTACTGACGTTAATAATCCTTAGGCCATAAGACGCATCTGCCACATAGGCGTAACTATCGGACACCGCCACGCCTAAGGCAAGTCCAGGCGTGTCGTAGAACCCTGTTTCCGTAGGGCTGGCTGGATTGCCAATGTTGACAATTCGTAAACCGTAATCCCTATCAGCTATAAATGCATAATTACCAGATATTGACACCTTCAAAGCCTGGTCAGGCGTACTGTAAAATCCTTTTTCAGTAGGTATGGTTGGATCGCTGACATCAATTATCCGTAACCCGCCCCAATCGTCCGCCATATGGGCATAGTTGCCCGTAACTGCCACACCACGGCTTGCACTCGGAGTGTTATATACTCCAATTTCTGTAAGACTGTCCGGGTTGTTGATTTTTATTATCTGCAAACCGTAAACACCTTCTGCAACATA
>Ga0315268_10001588_pt1 | contig 26179 bp, 17 predicted proteins | sample C1_top_MG_FD_204535 | JGI IMG/M metagenome (GOLD analysis project Ga0315268, IMG submission 204535) | Sediment microbial communities from Yellowstone Lake, YNP, Wyoming, USA - C1_top | ecosystem: Environmental > Aquatic > Freshwater > Lake > Sediment | place: USA: Wyoming | collected 2017-08-01
AAATGAAACACCTAACCCAGACACTCAGGAACACATTATGACAGAACAAAAGAAAACCGTTTCCACCAGCTCACTGATGCAAGCAGGCCTCACCTTCCCGCCGTCAGCGGAGGTGGTCAAGCGCGCGTACATCAACGTCGGGCAATATCAGAAGATGTATGAACGCTCGATCAAGGAGCCGGACAAGTTCTGGCTCGAACAGGCGGACACGCTGGACTGGTTCAAGAAACCGACCGTTGCCCGCAAGTATGTCTGGGACACTGCGGGGCGGAAAATTCAACACACCTGGTTCGAGGATGGCCAGCTCAACGTGAGCGCCAACTGCCTCGACCGGCATCTGAAGACCCGGCCCAACAAACCGGCCATCGTCTGGCAGGGCGAACCGGAGAACGACGTCGTCACACTCACCTACGCGCAATTGCACCAGCAAGTTTGCAAGTTCGCCAACGTCCTCAAATCGCTCGGCATCAAGAAGGGCGACCGCGTCGCCATCTATCTGCCGATGATTCCCGAACTCGCCATTGTGATGCTCGCCTGCACGCGCATTGGGGCGATTCACTCCATCGTCTTTGGCGGATTCAGCGCCGAAGCGCTCTCAGGCCGCATCAATGATTCAACCTGCAAACTGCTCATCACTTCCAACACCTCGCTGCGCGCCGGCAAGAGCATCCCGTTGAAGGGCATCGCCGACGAGGCGCTCAAGAGCTGCTCCAGCATCGGGAAAGTTGTCGTCGTCAAACGCAACGACACCGCGTGCAACATCGTCGCGGGCCGTGACCTCTGGTATCACGACCTCATGGCCAAGGCCTCCACGGATTGTCCGCCGGAAAAAATGAATGCCGAGGATGTGTTGTTCATGCTCTACACCTCCGGCTCCACGGGCAAACCCAAGGGCGTCGTCCACACCACCGCCGGCTATCTGCTGCACGCGGCGATCACCCACAAATACATCTTCGACGTGCATGAGGACGATATTTTCTGGTGCACGGCGGACATCGGCTGGGTCACGGGCCACAGCTACATCGTTTATGGCCCGCTCTGCAACGGCGCGACGAGTCTCATGTTCGAGGGCGTGCCGACTTTCCCCGACGCCGGACGTTTCTGGCAGATCATCCAGAAATTTAAAGTGACGGTTTTCTACACCGCGCCCACCGCGATCCGCTCGCTCATCCGTTTGGGCGAGGAATGGCCGAACAAATACGACATGAGCACACTGCGCACGCTCGGCTCCGTCGGCGAACCGATCAATCCCGAAGCGTGGATTTGGTATCACCGCGTCATCGGCAAAGGCCGTTGCCCCATCGTGGACACTTGGTGGCAAACGGAGACCGGCGGCATCCTCATCAACCCGTTGCCCGGCGCGCACACGCTCAAGCCCGGCAGCGCCAACCGTCCGTTCTTCGGTGTCGAACCGGTCGTCCTGCGCGACGACGGCAAGGAAGTCGGCCCGAACGAAGGCGGCAAACTCTGCATCAAGAAACCGTGGCCCGGCATGATGCGCACGACGTGGGGCGACCACGACCGTTTCATTGACACCTATTTCACGATGTATCCGAACATCTATTTCACCGGCGATGGCTGCCGCCTGGACGAGGACGGCGACTATTGGTTGATGGGCCGCATTGACGACGTGGTGAATGTTTCCGGCCACCGCATCGGCACAGCCGAAGTCGAGAGCGCGCTGGTCAGCCACCCAAAGGTCGCCGAAGCCGCGGTCGCGCCGATGCCGCACGACATCAAGGGCCAGGGCCTCTACGCCTTTGTCACGCTCAAGGACGGCGTGCATGAAAGCGATGAACTGCGCAAGGAACTGGCCAACCACGTCCGCAAGGAAATCGGGCCGATTGCCGTGCCGGACAAAATCCAATTCGCGCCCGGCCTGCCGAAAACGCGCTCGGGCAAAATCATGCGCCGCATCCTGCGCAAGATCGCCGAGAACGCCGTGGATCAAATCGGCGACACCACCACGCTGGCCGATCCGCACGTGGTCGAGGCGCTGGTGAAGGGAAAACAGTAACCCGTACTTGATGGTGCTGCCGCCGCGTGACGCTGTGGCAGCACCTCAACCGCCTCGCACCCGTAAAGACCAGGCCGGAGGAAGACAGTTCTCAAACAATTAAGAATATGAATCCAACAACGCCAGAAAAACAGATTCATTTACCACAAGGATATCCAATCACTGGAGACGATGCGGCACCAGCACCCGTCAATAATCGCGGCTGGCTGGTCACGTTTTCTGGCACGGGCATCAATCTCGCGCTCGGGATTCTTTACGCCTGGAGCCTCACCAAGGGCGCCATCGAAAAGGAGTTCGGTTGGAGAGCCGAACAACTCAATGATCCTTACGCGCTGTGCTGCCTCGTCTTCGCGTTCGCGATGATTCTGGCGGGCCGCTGCCAGGACAAATTTGGCCCGCGCCTCACTGCCTCCATCGGCGGGTTGCTGGTCGGCGCGGGCTTTCTGCTCTGCTCGACGACGAACGGTTACGGCGTCTGGTTGCTCGGCTTCGGTGTGCTGGCGGGCATCGGCATCGGCTTCGGTTATTCATCCGCCACGCCACCCGCGTTGAAATGGTTTCCGCCGTCGAAGACCGGCCTGATCGCCGGCCTGGTCGTCGCGGGCTTTGGTCTTGCGCCGGTTTATCTCGCGCCGACCTCGCAATACCTGCTGGGTCATTATCAGGTCAAAAGCACGATGCTGATTCTCGGCATCGCCTTCACGGTGATCGTATGTGGCCTGGCGCAACTGCTGCGCAACCCGCCGGCGGGCTACGTCGCGGGCGCGAAACCGGCGGCGCCCGGTTCCGCCGCGAAGCCCGCCGTCACCAACAGCACCCCGGGCGAAATTCTGCGCACGCCGGGCTTCTATTTGCTGTGGGTGATTTACTTCATCGGCGCGGGCGCGGGTCTGATGGTCATCGGCAGCGTCAGCGGCATGGCGAAGAAGAGCATGGGCGAGGCGGCGTTCATCGCCGTGGCCGTCATGGCCATCGGCAACGCCGCCGGGCGCATCGTGTCGGGTGTGCTTTCTGACAAGATCGGCCGCCGCTGGACGCTGATGATCGTGCTGCTGTTCCAGGCAGTGTTGATGTTCGCCGCCATTCCACTGGTCAGTTCGAAGACCACCGCCGCCGTGGTCATCGTGCTGTTGGCAACGTTTATCGGCTTCAACTACGGCGCGAACCTGTCGCTGTTCCCGTCGTTCACCAAGGATTTGTGGGGGCTGAAAGCGTTCGGGATGAACTACGGCATTCTGTTCACGGCGTGGGGTGTGGGCGGTCTGGTGCTGCCGCGGCTGCAACAGATGCTCACGGCCAGAAGCGGCGGCAGTTACACCTCGTCCTTCATCACTGCCGGCGCGTTGCTAATCGTGGGTGCGCTGTTGACGTTCCTCATCAAGCCGCCAGCGCCGAAGGCCGTGGCGCAAAACTGAACCGGCGGTCGCGGAAAGGGTTTTGGAAAAGCAGTAAAGAGTCATCGGGAAAAACGGGTAACGGGAGAAACGGGTTATGGTCAATATCAATGGATATGGAAAACTTCGGGCGCAAATCGCGCGAGTCATTCTAATCGCCGGCATCATCGCATGCGGCGGCCGGGCCGGGGCGCAAGGCTGGCAACTCAGCTCAAACGTGACGTTGAGGGCCGACCTGACGCTCAAGGAGACGTTCGACAGCAACGTGTATTTGCAGGATACCGAACCGAACCCGGCAGTGACCAATGCCGCGCGCCCCTTCCAGGAATCCTTTGTAACGTCGGTGACGCCGAGCATTGGTTTCGGGTTCCGGCCCTGCTCCGGTTTCAATATGTCCGGTTCTTACGCACCGGAGGTGGTGATGTTCCATGACGAGCCAAGCGAAAGCCACGTGGCGCATCGCGCCGGGCTGATTTTCAACGGCGTCGTGGGCATTGTCACCTGGCAGATACAGAACAACCTGACATGGATTGATGGCAGCAAGGAAGGACTGACCTTCGGCGGACCGGGCGGCGCGCCGGCCATCGGCGGGATTCCCATCCGCGACCGGCGGGCGGCGCTGATTTACCGGAACAGCTTCGGCGCGTTTCACAAACACGGAAACTGGTTCTTCCGGCCCGCCGTGTCGTCCTACATCCACGACTTCATGACCACGGAACGCAATCCGTCGGCGTATCCGTTCTACCAGAATTACGTGGACCGGAATGATTTCAACTTTGGCCTCGACGCGGGCTACCAGGTGTTCAAAAACGGCTACGTTTTCCTCGGCTATCGCTTCGGGTGGCAGAAAGAACCGCCGTTGCCCGGCCAGGAAATAGATTACTCGAACGACTACCAACGGCTGCTGGCCGGCTTCGAAGGCAAGATCACCGACTGGCTGAAGCTCAACCTTTTCATTGGACCGGACTGGCGCGATTTCAACGACCACACGCCGCCCGGCTTCAAGGATCACCAGATGAAACTTTTCGTTGATGGCGCGATGGTGATCACGCCCACGAAAAGCGACAGCGTGATATTGACCGTGAAGCAATTCGAGCAGCCGGCATTTGGCACGCCATCCGCATACGAGGACATCACCTATGACATTACCTGGCGGCACACCTTTAGCGACAAACTGACCGCCACCGCTGGCTTTCGTGCTTACGGCGGCGTCTGGGAAGCGCCGGTCATGCGCGAGGATTGGATTTTTACGCCCAGCGCCTCGCTCGCCTACAAGCACGACGCCCATTGGAGCGCGGAGCTGTCCTACTCGTACGATTGGGCGGACAGCCTCGTCCCGAACAAGGAGGGCCGCGAATTCACGCGCCACCTGGTCTCGCTTTCGGCCAAATACACCTTCTAACGGTGTCCCGCAGACCCCCGCCTGCCGCCGCAAGGTGAAAGATGGAAGGCGGAGACTTGCTGTTTGACAAGAATTCGCATCGCAATGAGCATGACGCCCATGAGTAACAGCCACAACCATCTTGCTTCACGCCGTGATTTTATCCGGACCACCAGCCAGTTCGCAGCCGCATCGGCACTGGCGGGAGTGGTCATGCCTCATGTCCATGCAGCAGAAGACAACACCATCCGTCTGGCCTTGATCGGCTGCGGTGGCCGTGGCAGCGGCGCGGTGGCTAATGCCATGTCAGCCGGCGGGCTGGTCCTGGGCGACGACGGCGGCACGAAAAGGGCCGTTGGCACGGGCGCCGGCGGGCCGATCAAGCTCATCGCCATGGCCGATCTCCGCCAGGACCGCCTCGACCAATCGCACCGCGCGTTGAAGCAGGCGTTGGGCGACTGGATTGATGTGCCGCCGGAGCGCCGGTTTTTGGGCTTCGACGCCTATCGGCACGCCATTGATTGCCTGCGTCCGGGCGACGTGGCCATGTTGACCACCCATGCCGGCTTCCGCGCTCCCCACCTGGAGTATGCGGTGCAGAAGGGGGTCAACGTTTTCATGGAAAAAGATTTTGCGCCCGACCCGGCCGGCGTGAAACGCATCCTCCGCGCGGGCGAGGCCGCCGAAAAAAAGAACCTCAAGATCGCCGCCGGCCTCATGTGCCGGCATTCCTCCGCGCGTCAGGCTCTGATCCAGAAGATTCGCGACGGCGCGATGGGCGACATCCAGCTCATCCGCGCCTATCGCATGGATTCGGGCTATTTCGCGAAACCCTTCCCGCGCGGCGAAAACGAGTTGCTCTGGCAACTCAGCCCCGGCCATCCCTACCAGTTTATGTGGTCCTCCGGCGGCGTTTTCATCGAGCTGATGATTCATCAGATTGACGAGTGTTTCTGGATCAAGGATTCCTGGCCCGTGTCGGCGCACGGCGTCGGCGGCCGTTTTGCCGGGAGCACCGATTGCAGCCAGAACCTCGACAGCTACTCAATCGAATACACCTTCGCGGATGGCACCAAGGCCTTGGTGACCGGCCGCTATATCCCGAATTGCCATGATGACTTCGCCACCTATGTTCACGGGACGAAGTGCGCCGGGAAATTTTCGGGAAACATTCATGCGGCAAACGGCTGGCTGGCCAAGGACCAACGCCTCGAGCCGTCCAATGTCGCCTGGCGACCGGTCAGGGAAACCGTCAACCCCTGGCAGGCTGAGTGGGACGTGCTCTTGAGCGCCATCCGGAATGACAAGCCCCACAACGAGACCCGGCGCGCCGCCCTTTCGAACCTCGGCGCCATCATGGGCCGGGCGGCGGTGCATTCGGGGAAACTCATCACGTGGGAGGAAGCCCTGGCGTCGAACTTCCAGTTCTGCTCCAACGTGGATGAGCTGAACATCAACAGCCCCGCGCCAGTCCAGGCGGACGCGCAAGGCCGCTATCCGGCGCCGATCCCGGGCCAGACGGTGGAGATTTAGCAATTGCCCCAGCGAGGTCTGCGGAACACTTCGACGAGATCCGCGCGTTCACCCGCCAACCGTCGCTGCAGGATTCTCAGGCGACACGCCGTCTCGCGCTCATGGCGGTCAACTGGCGGATTGCATTTCCCCTCGCTCGACGGCAACACTGCACGCAATTCGAGCTGGTTATGAAACTCGCGACACATTGGTTCAAATGGTTCGGCGCGGTGGTCTTGACCCTCGTTGGCGTGCGTTGTCCCGGAGCCGAAGTGGCATTGCTCAAACTTCGCGCCGTTCCATTGACTGACGTAAAAATTGCCGACGCGTTCTGGTTGCCGCGCCAGGAAACCAACCGGCTCGTTTCAATTCCCATCAATTTCGAGAATCTGGAGAAAGCGGGTAATCTTCCAGACCTCCGCCTCGCCGCCAAGGGCGCGCGCGAAGGCTACCAAGGTCCAGTGTTCATGGACTCCGACCTTTACAAAGCCATTGAAGCCGCCTCTTACTCGCTCGCCACGCATCCCGACGCGGCACTGGAGAAGAAGCTCGACGACATCATTGCCACTCTCGCCGCGGCGCAGCAACCGGATGGCTACTTGAACAGCTACTACACGGTCAAAGAACCGGGGAAACGCTGGACCAACCTACGTGACTGCCACGAACTCTATTGCGCCGGCCACATGTTCGAGGCGGCGGTGGCGCACTTCCAAGCCACGGGCAAGCGCACCTTCCTTGACGTGGCGACGAAGTTCGCCGACTACATTGACTCCGTGTTCGGCCCACCGCCCAAACGCCTCGGCTATCCCGGCCATCCGGAAATCGAGCTGGCGCTCATCAAACTCTGGCGCACCACCGGCAACGAGCGTTACTTCAAGCTCGCGCAATTCTTCATCGAGAACCGCGGTCGACATTTCTTCGCCACAGAGCACAACATCCCGCTGGACAAATACGATGGCCGCGACTTACAGGACGACGTGCCCATCTTCAACCATCAGAACATCAAAGGTCACGCCGTCCGCGCCGCCTACCTGATGAGCGGCACGACGGACGTCGCCGCGCAGACTGGCGACGCACGGTTGCTGAAGATGCTCAACCGCGTCTGGCGCAACACGACCGAGCGCAACATGTATCTCACCGGTGGCATCGGCCCGAGCGCGCACAATGAAGGCTTCACTGTGGATTACGACCTGCCGAACCTGACCGCCTACCAGGAAACCTGCGCCACCATCGCGCTGGCCCAGTGGAATCATCGCCTCGCACTGCTTTACGGCGACGCGAAATACGTCGATGTGTTGGAGAGAGCGCTTTACAACGGTGTCCTCGCCGGCGTGTCGCAGGACGGCATGAAGTTTTTCTACGTTAACCCGCTGGAAAGCAGCGGTACGCACCATCGCTCGCCGTGGTTCGGCTGCGCGTGCTGCCCGCCAAACGTCGCCCGAACCCTTGCCGCGCTCGGCGGTTACGCGTACGCCGCGAGCGACGACGCGCTGTGGGTGAACCTCTACATTCAAGGTTCGGTCAAAGCCACTGTCGTCGGCGTGCCGGTGGAACTGAACGTGACCACGGATTATCCGTGGGATGGGAAGGTGAAGCTCAAACCACAACTTGCGAAACTGGCGAAATTTGAGTTGCGATTGCGCGTGCCCGGCTGGTGCGACAGCGCGACGGTGTCCGTGAAGGGCAAGAAGATTTCGCAGCCCCGCGTGGAGCACGGCTACATCGTCATCGCGCGCGAGTGGCGGAACGGCGATTTGGTCGAGCTCGATTTGCCGATGCCAGTGCAACGCGTCGCCGCCAACCCAAACGTCAAAGCCGATCATGGCCAACTGGCGATTCAACGTGGCCCGATCGTCTATTGCGTCGAGCAGTGCGACCAGTCCGAGCCCATCTCATCGCTTTACCTGCCGGGGGGCGTGGAATTGAAGGCCGGGCGCACGAAGTCGTTGTTGAGCAGAGTGGTCGTCGTGGAAGGAAAAGCCTTCGTCGCGCCGGAACCGGAATGGAAGCGGAAGCTTTATCAAGCAGCGTCCGCCGCGCGCTCCGTTAGTCTGATCGCGATCCCCTACTATTCGTGGGACAACCGAACTGCTGGGGCAATGAAGGTGTGGTTGCCGATGGCGGCGCCTGTCACTCCCGCAGTCACACTGGCAGGGCGCGCAAAAGTCAGCGTCAGCTTTGCAAACGACAATTGCCAGCCGCAGGCCATCAACGATGGCATCGAACCGAAGCGCAGCGGCGACCAACCCACGGCGCTTTGCCATTGGTGGCCGCACAAGGGCACCGACGAGTGGGCGCAATACACCTGGCCCAAGCCCGTCGCCGCCAGCGGCGCGAAGGCGTATTGGTTCGATGACACCGGGCGCGGCGAGTGCCGTCTGCCGGCGTCGTGGCGGATCGAATTTCTCGACGGCAACCAGTGGAAGCCGGTGGCCGTGCGCGGCGATTATCCAGTCGTTAAAGATCAGTGGTGCGAGGTCGCGTTCGCGCCGGTCAAGACCACCGCACTCCGGCTCGCGGTGAAGTTGCCGGTAGGCTGGGCTGCCGGCGTGCATGAATGGAAAGTCATCGAGCCGGATGATGATTGATGAGCGCCGCTGCCGACACGAATCCTTGGACCTGCCGCCGGCGTTTGCTGACGGCTCTCTCCGGCGGAACGCCCGACCGCGTGCCCATCAACACCTATGAACTGGCCGGGCGCAACAGCCGCGATTGGTACAACAACCAACCAAGTTACCGCGGCTTGATGGACTTCATCCGCGCGCACACCGATTGCATCACGAATTGGATTCCCCGCGCTACCACGGATAGTTACACCTGCGAAGAACGTTTCCTCTGCTCGGACTTTCCGGTGGAAATTGAAACCCACACCGAATCCGCCGGCCAGTTTCAGCGCACGACCCGCATCTGCCACACGCCGAAAGGCGATTTGCGCTCGGTCGCCCAGGCGGCGGCGGACGTTTACACGACCTGGCAGGTGGAGCACTGGTGCAAGAGCATCACTGACGTGGACAAGGCGTTGAGCGTGCCTTACGAACCGGCGCGCTACGACGCCTCCGACCTGCCGCGCGTTCGTGCCGAATTGGGCGAGCACGGTCTGGTCATGGCCACCATCGGCGACCCCGCTTACCTCGCCGCCGACCTCATGTCGTTTCAGGATTACCTGATGTGGGCCTTCGAGGAGACGGACCATTTTGCGCGCACGGTGGAGATCGTCGCGGAACGGGTCATGGAAAACCTGCGGCGACAGTTGGATTGCTGCGTCCTCGACTTCTACCGCATCGTCGGCCCGGAATATTTCACGCCGCCCTACCTGCCGCCGGAGATGTTCCGGCGTTTCGTGGTGCCGCACGTCACGGAGATGGTGCGCCTGATTCATGCGCGCGGCAGCAAGGTGCGCCTGCATTGCCATGGGAAGATCGGTCGCGTGTTGGATATGATTCTGGAGACCGGCTGCGACGGGATTGACCCCTGCGAACCGCCGCCGGACGGCGACCTCGCACTGGACCAAGTCAAACGCCGCTGTCAGGCGCGCGGCGTTTCCGTCTGGGGCAACATTGAATTGAAACTGCTCGAGCAAGGCACACCCGAACTAGTTCGGGCCGAAGTCCGCCGAATCATGGACCAAGCCAAGACAGGCGGCGGATTTGTAGTGTTGCCCACCGCCGCTCCCATCAACGTGCCGCTTTCGCCTAGGACGGAGGAGAACTACAAAGCTTTTATCAATGCCGCTTTGGAACTGGGCCGATACTGACATCCGGCGGAACAAACTGATGATTTCCGCGCTTTTCAATTTTCCCTGAAACTTCCAAACTGTTCCCCGCCATGAGCGCCCAATATACCATCGGATTGGATTACGGCACGAACTCGGTTCGCGCCCTCATCGTCAACGTCGCCAACGGCAGGGAAGTCGCCACGGCCGTCTGGGGTTACGAACACGGCGACGCGGGCGTGATTTTGTCGCGCGACCCGAACCTCGCCCGGCAGCACCCCGCCGATTACGTGAAGGGCGCGGAGATCGCGCTCAAGAAAGCCGTGGCCGCCGCGCGGAAAAATGTGCGCGGCTTCCAACCGAGCCAGATCATCGGCATCGGCGTGGACACGACGGGCAGCACGCCGTTGCCTGTGGACGCGAACGGCCAGCCGCTCGCATTCGACAAACGCTTCGCCAAAAATCCGGCGGCGATGTCGTGGTTGTGGAAGGATCACACCAGCGTGGCCGAGGCCGGGGAGATCACCGAACTCGCGAAGAAAATCCGTCCGCAGTATCTCGCCAAGTGCGGCGGGACTTATTCGAGCGAATGGTTCTTCAGCAAGATGTTTCACTGCCTGCGCACGGCGCCGGAGGTGTTTGACGCGGCGCACATGTGGGTCGAGTGCGCCGATTGGGTGACGGCCATGCTCACCGGCACGGAAGCGCCCGACAAATTCACCATCGGCGTCTGCGCCGCCGGGCACAAGGCGATGTTCAACGCGGACTGGGGCGGCTACCCGGACGCGGAATTTCTTTCGCAACTCGATCCCAAGCTGGGTGGACTGCGCGCGCGGTTACCGAACACCGCCGGCACGATTGACCAGGCGGTTGGTCGGTTGACGGCGGATTGGGCGAAGCGCACCGGGTTGCCCGAGGGAATTCCCGTTGCGGTCGGCGCGATTGACGCACATCTGGGTGGCGTCGGGTCGGGCATCGCGCCGGGCGCGCTGGTGAAGATCATCGGCACGAGCACGTGCGACATGATGGTCGTGCCGGTGGGCCAGTCGCTCGCGGACGTGCCGGGGCTTTGCGGCATCGTCAACGGCAGCATCCTGCCCGGCTACTACGGCCTCGAAGCGGGCCAGTCGGCAGTGGGGGACATTTTCAACTGGTTTGTGAATTACCTCCAGCCCGGCGGAAAAAAAGCCGGCTCGCACGAGGAACTCACCAAAGCCGCGGTGAAGTTGCAGCCCGGCGAATCCGGTTTGCTCGCGCTCGATTGGAACAACGGCAATCGCACCGTCCTCGTGGACCAGCGGTTGACCGGCTTGCTGCTGGGTCAGACGCTCTACACGACCCCGGCGGAAATTTATCGCGCGCTCATCGAGGCCACGGCTTTCGGCGCGCTGACGATTATCAACCGCCTCGAAGAATACGGCGTGAAGGTGGAGCAAATCATCAACTGCGGAGGCATCGCGGAAAAAAATCCGGTGGTCATGCAAATCTACGCGGACGTGACGGGTCGCCCGATGAAAGTCTCGCGTTCGGCGCAAACCTGTGCCCTCGGCGCAGCCATCGCCGGCGCGGTGGTGGCGGGCGCGTATCCGAATTGCGAAGCCGCCCAGCGAAAAATGACCAGCCTCAAGCCGCGCGTCTTCAAGCCAAACCTGGTGGCGCACGCGGTCTATCGCGAACTCTATGCGCTCTACAAAAAGCTGCACGATGCGTTTGGGACGAGGGACTGGAGCGGCAACCTCCATGACGTGATGAAACAACTCATCGCCATCCGCAGCCGTGTTCGGAAATAAAGTAGCTGGTCTCTCGGTGGGTCGAGGCTACTGATCTTGCATGGCGGGACTTGGCGAAGATGGTTGCCTATTACGTTGGGGACGCAAATCTCATAAAGCGACTTTCACCACGCTCGCCTCGCGTTGTGACTTGAGCGCCGCCGTGAACAGCCGGTGACTGGCCGCCGCTTCGTCCGGCGTCACGCAACCGGCGAATTTTTTCAACGGTTTGCCTTCCGTCAGTTCATGCAGAAACGCCGCCCACATCTGGAGGATCGAGTCGCTAAACCCAAACTCGAAGATCGGCGCCGTGATCGTTTTGAACGCCGCCTCGTAGCCTGTTTGGATTTGTTCCCAAATCTGCTGGCCGCCGGGCGTGTAGCGCAGCACCTCCAGCAATCGCGGATTCGCGCTCGACCATCGGGCGGAAGCGCGCGTGCCGAGGACCTCGGTGTACCAAGTGTTCTTTTGTCCGGGTGCAATGCGCTGAAGCTTGACCGTCCAGGGAAACGTTTTGCCCGATTGCGGGTCAACCGTCTCCATCAACAACGTGCCGTTGTCCCACGTGGCGCACGGCACCGTTTTTCCTTTCGCGTCCGGACGCTGCTTCACGATGTTCGAAAGCACGGCGCGGACGTTGCGGGGCCGCCAGCCGGCGCGAAACGGCACGTGCAAGGCGTGCAAACCCAGATCGCCCAGCACGCCGTATTCGCCGTTAAGCTCGATAATCCGCTTCCAGTTGATTGGCTTGGTGGGATCAAGGTCGCTCGAATGGAGAAAACCGGTGTTGGCTTCGATGATCTGGCCGATGGCGTTTTGCTCGAACAGTTCGCACAGCTTCTGCATGCCGGGAAAGAACGGCGACTCCGAGGAGCAGCGCACAAACACCTTGGGATGTTGCCGCGCCGCCGCCTGAATTGCGTCGTTGGCCGGCAGGTCAATCCCGAAGGGCTTTTCGCCCATGAGATGTTTCCCTGCGTGAATGGCCGCGCAATAAATCTCCCGGTGCAAATGGTGCGGGACGGCGACATAAACGGCGTCCACTTCCGGGTTGGCCAGCAACTCACGATAGTCTTGCGTGAACTGCGTGACGTTTGAGAAATACTGCTTGAACCACGCGAAGGGGCCGGCGCTGCGGTTGCAGACTGCCACGATTTCCGGGCGCGCGTTCACATCCAGCAAGTGCATCCAACGCGCCGCCGCGCTGGCAAATTCCCGCCCCATCAAGCCGCCGCCAATGATTCCGAAACGAATTGTTTTCACAGCGTAGTTTTCTTCAGACGATTTTGCTTTCGATCCAGGATGCCCGCAATCAATCGCGCCGCGTTGTCGTGGAAAATGGCTTCGATGTGCCGCCGTTCTGTGAGGCCGAGTTCCGCGCAGGCCTGTTTGATGGCGCGGATGTCTTCATACATGAATAGCGTGTAGCGCGCCTCGACTTCGGGCGGCTCGCGGTCCTGGTTGAAATGGAACGGGTAATTGGTGCGGTTGACGTAAGTCCGGTCGTGATATTGCCGCCGGCCACGCATGTAGAAGATCGGATTGTCCGAACCGTAGAAGATGCGCTGCGGGCCGAGATGTTGCAGGGCCACGCGGTGGGACGCTGGGTTCAAGACCGCCGAGGAATCGAAATACAACCCCGGATCATCCGCCAGTTGCGGCAGCGCTTCCAACGCGTGCGGCTCGGTGTAGCTGCGGCCCAGGTGCGCGATCACCAGCACGACCTTCGGGTAGCGTCGGCGGATTTCGCGGATTTCGCGGATGTTGTCCGGATGGCCGAGCCGCGCGGCCTTGGGCACGTGCAACGTCACCCAGCCGCCGCGGTCGTTGACCACTTCGAGAATGTGATGCGGCAAAAAATCAAAGATGCTCGCCTCCAGATGGAGATCGCGCGTGTCAGGACTCTCGCTGATCAGCGAGTAGTAGGGTTTCACTCCAATCACGCCGGGCGCATTGAGCAGCGCGGACACTTTTTCCTGCGACCACTGGGGACAAATGACGGCGAGATTGTGCCAGCCGCGCGCCGTACATTCCCGCTGCAAGTTCGCGTTGCTTCCGTCGAGATCGTAATCGAGTTCCGGTAGTCCGAATGCCACACAGTTGAACTCGCGATTCGGGAAGACCGTGCGGTGACAACGGTCCGCGGTCGGCGCGTCAATCGGTTCGAGCACCTCGTTCACCCAGTATTGGCGGCGCATCGCCTCGGTCATGGGCCGGAGACGGAAGCGCGGGTGCGCGACGTGTGTGTGGGCGTCAAGAATGCGGCGCGGCAGCCAGCCTTCGAGATGTTCGGACCAAAAGGCGCGGTCCACGTCGGTGTAAGTCCAAACGTGATGAAGGCGGATGGGGATCATGATTTAAGCGCGATAGCGTCTTGGATTGCGGCAGTCGTCTGCCGCCTTTGATGGGTACATCGCCAAGTCGAAAAGCGCCAGAGGGCTGGCGCAGTCCAAAACCTGGCGGTTGTTCGGATCGTGCATCATTTCAGTTTGTCTTGCGCAACGGCAAATCACGCAAGTATCGCTCGTATTGTTCACGGTAGAGCGCGGCGGTCGGTCCGGGTTCAACGCGTCGCGTCGTCGGCGCCATTTCGCTCGCGATGATCGCCAGCGACGTCGCCGGCTCGATCAAGCCTCGCGCAATGATGGCCGCGCCCAGTGGACTGCCTTCGCCGCCGCCGGCACATTCCACGGGAAGCCCGCAAACGTCCGAGAGAATTTGCGGCGAGACACGGCTAACCGCAACTGCGCCGCCCAACACCAACCGTTCGACAGGCATGCCGGCCTTGCGCAAAAAATCAATGTGCCGTCGCAGTTCAAAGGCCAATCCTTCCAACACCGCGCGAGCCAGGTGAGCCGGGCCGTGGGACAACTGGAGCCCGGCTAGTCGCCCGCGCGAGTTCGGCACGACACCGGACGGCGCGAACCCTGTGAGAAATGGCTGGCATTGAAGACCATCGCAACCAGCCGGCGCAGATTCCAGCAGGCGATCAATTTCTTCGCTCTTACTCTTGCCGTAACCAGTCAGTTCCAAAGCCCAGTTCAGCGCCGAGCCGCCGGTCATCAGCGCCACGATCTGTCCCCACAATCCATCCACGACGTGGTGACACTCAAAGGCCCATTCAGTCACGGGCGCGACCCAACGGTCGCCGACCGCGAGCAAAATCCAGGCGGTGCCTGCGCCCACCATCACCGTTCCAGCCTCCACGGTCCGCATCGCCAGTGCCGCCGTGTATTGATCGTGAATTGCCGGCGAAACGAGAATTCCCGCACGCAGACCGGTCGCGCCAGCGACTTCCGGCAACAGACCGCCAACACTTTCGCACGGCGAAACGAGGTTGGGAAGTTGTTCTGTCGTCACACCCAGACGTCGTAACAAATCTGGATCGTAATCCCGCTTTGCAGGATTGTAGAGACACGTCAGCGCCGCCGAAGTGCCGTCGTGGGCGCCACGGCCCGACAGCCGTGCGACGATGACATCGCCCACGAAACCAATGCGGTTCGGTGGCGCGAGCCTTTCGGGTTGCTCCTTTCGCAAACGCAACAGTTGACCGATGCCCACCGCCGAACTTCCGTGGCCGATGTGCTGCGCAAACCAATCGTGTCCAAGTTCCTTGGTGATCGCCTCGTCAAAGGAGTGACCTCGCTCGTCAAGCCAACTGAGGACGCGGCCAACCGGTTTGCCGTGGGCATTGAGCATTTGTATCGCACCGCCCTGGCTGGAAACTCCGACGGCTTGAATTTTTGTGGCACCCACTGAACTCGCCGCCGCTTTGATGGCCGCCAGCGTAGCTTGCCAGATTTCCTCTATGTCCTGTTCGACGACGCCGTTGGTTAAGTGAAACAATTGGACCGCGCGCGAACCTTCACCCAACTGGCGACCCTTGGAGTCGGTGACGAGTGCCTTGACGTTGGTCGTGCCGAGGTCGAGTCCGAGGAACATGTTCAAATCTCGCAGTAGTCGGCCCCGAGGAGTCCCGACGCGAACCGCAACCGCCGCCGCGCGTCGCCGAAGCAAACGCCGTTGTGATGTGGGCCACCCGCGTTGGCGTAGGCGGTCAGGAATTGCCGGACGCCACCGGCGGGTTTGAGTTTGAAATGCGGCACGCAGAATCCCGGCAGCGGCCCGTAATCCTCAATCGTGGCTGGCGCGGCGATGATCCGCCACTTGCCGCCCGCAACCTGTGTCAGCGCCGCGAACGTGGCCGGTCCAGGTTCGAAGCTCGTGACCAGCGCGAGTTGGCGGTCGCGTGTGCGCGTGATGGGTGCGGGCCGGGCGACCAACGCCACTTTGCGGTCACGTCGGGCCATCGCCACGTTGGCCTCGCCCATGTGGCTCATGAACAAACCGTCGCCGGCGAAATCTGTCGTGAAAATTTCCGAGAAGCTGGCCGGTGATTTCAGCCAGTTGAAAAATGCCGTCGCCGCCGCCGCGATGAGGTCGCCTTCGCCGCCAAAGCCGATGCCATCGGCCATCAACCGGCTTGCGACCACGAACGGCAGCGTCCGGGTGCGGTCATCATCTCCGAACGCCAGGAATTGGTAGGTCAACGCATCCAACCGATGATCGGCGACCATCCCGCGCAGAGCGAGTTCGACGGCGGCGGTGGAATTCAAGTCCGTTTCGGTTAGATCCGTAGCCAGATCATAAATGCGACGGTATTCCGCCACGAGCTTTCCGACCTCCGAGGCTGAAGCAGAGGCGCAACGATTGTTGTAATCCTCCACGGTCAGATTCGTCCACGAACAACCGAGCGTTGCCGCCATGTGCGTGGTGTCCACGGCAAAATCACCCATGCCGGGAAACGGATAGCCGATCATCCCGATCCGGGCGGAATGAAGCCGGTTGACCGCGGCCGTCGCCGCAAAAAAATCTCCCAACTCTTCCAAGCCGCTAGCGTCGTTGTTCGGACTGGTGACGTAATGGAAGGGAACGCCGCTGCGCGTGAGCACGTTGGCCAGGTCCTGCGTGCCGTGGACGCCGTGGTTGTCCACCATGTTCTGGAGCGTGAAGCTCTTATCCACCGCGAGCAGTTCCTGCGTGTTCCAAATAATAATCGGCAACCGCGTGCGTTGCAGCGCGGGCAGCGTCAGTTGACTGGGCGAGTACGTGGCCAAGACAACGAGCAGTGCGTCCACCTTGGCGGCTTCAAAGGCCACCACCGCCGCCTCAATGTCCTCACGCCGAAACACGGCGCGGTCGAAGACAACGTCGGCTTCCCGTTGCAGTGATGGGATGACGGACTTGCGCAACCACGCTTCCCGTGAAGCGCGCAGGTCGGGCAGGAGCGTTTCGTAAAGTTCGAGCGTCAGCGCCAGCAGGCCGACCTTGGGTCGCATGGTTTGATTCATACGCAAGACGCAGCTTGCCTGCTTGGTTTCACCGTGGCAACTGCGGACAACATTGATGGTTTGTGCGACCGTCATTTCAAGACTCTGTCAGAGGCAACGCGATGTTACTCGGCGACACATCCACCATATAAATCCTCATTTCCTCCAAAGCGGCCAAAACCCCCTCAACCGCGGGCCAGCGCGCTTCAAACTGCTCCCGTATTCCCGCTTCCCATTCCGCCCGGACGTCGTCCGGGAAATCCGGTGGCGCGTCGAGGTAAGCTCCGGCGAAGTCCAGCACGAATGGGCGGGTGACGATGCTCATCTCAATGACTCGCAATTCGTCGTCCGCCCGGATGAATTGCGGGACATGGAAGCCCAGGACCTCGGTCACGCCGGCCTGCTTCAACCGCTCGTACGCCACGCGTTCGCGGAGATAAGGTTCAGCTTCGCGATGCACTTTGACGGCGGTTTTGCCACCTTTGAACTTGTGTTCCGCCACGAAGATAATACCGTGGATGCCGAAGCCGAGGCGCTCCGCGAGTTGCAGTTGATGCCGCGCAGCGTAGGCCAGAGCGTTTTGTATGAAAACTTCTTCCATGATGGCGTCAGCGAATTACGGCGGACATTCCGCGCAGGTCAAAATGCGCCTGCTGGTCAACGGCCTTTCCCTTCCGGTGACGCAGATGGGACCGGATTTTCTCATGGTGGAAGTGCCGGCAGATCATCCGCCCGCCGACGCCAGCGTGGTGATGCAGGTGGACCAAAGCGAGCGGCGTTGGAACGTGCATCTGCCGGTGGGCATCTCCGCCGGCACGAAGCGGGTGACGATTGCAGCGCGCGCGTAATTGCGGCGAGAGAGCTAGCCGCGCTCGCAGTCGGAAAAACTCGTATAGTCTCGGCCGTTTCACAATCCGCAGATCAGCAGGGGGAGTAATCGCGTTTTCTTGCCATCAATTTTCCTGCCGGTCATTTCGCGTGACTGGCCTGTAACAGTTTCCGAAAACGGCCAAGGACGAAGTCCACCACTTGTGCGTCCGCGAGCAGTCCGAGTTTGGTCAGAATGGTGCTGTGGCCTTCGTGATAGGCGTGCACCCGCGCCCAAAGCCCGGCCGCCAGTAGGCGGCGATGGAATTGCTGGGCGGCTTCCACCCGCCGGAATTTCAAACCGGCCAGATAGCCGCGTCCCTGGGCCGACAGCAGTTGTTCGGAAAATTCGGCGGCCAAGTTCCGAAATCCTTCCTCGATGCGCTGGCCAATGTCGCGGAGATGATCGGCTTGCTCCTGAATCATTTCGAGCGAGCACAGCGCGACGAACGCCGGCAAGGCCGCGCTGCCGTTGGTGCTGATGGCGTCGTATTGTTCAAGGACATCGTGACGCTCGCGGAAGAGAACGCCGGACAATGGATGGAATCCGCAGGTCATGCCCTTGCCCAGAACCACAAGGTCCGGTTGCAGGCCAAGCGCGCGATATTCGAAGACTTCCGGTTGCCAAAAGCCGGTCTGGATTTCGTCAATGCACATCAACGCGCTGACCCGACGACACCAAATCTGCGCCAACCGCAGGTAGTCCGCTTCCACGGCAATCGCTTCACGATTCATCAGAATCGGTTCGGCCCAGAAACCTGCGACGCGTGAACCGTGTTTGCGAAACGCTCTCTCCAGCGCGGCGGGGTCGTTCGGCTCAAGGGTCACAACTTCGACAGGTCGCTTCAGATGCGTCCACATCCCGCGCATGAACTGCGGCACCATGTCCGAGCCATGATAATTTCCGGCAAGCGTGATGATGACCGGCGTTGCCTTCTTGCCGCGGTCATGCTCGAAAACTTTGAGTTGAATTTTCAACGCCGCCGCGCACGCCACTGACCCGGTGCAAACACCCAGCAGCACGGTGTCGAGCGGGTCATTTTCTCCGGGCGCGTTGGCAAGCGCGACCAAGCGGTGGCCGAGTTGTTTGAGCGGTGATTGCGGAATGTTCGAATGATTGTCCCAGCAGATACCCGCGCGATTGGCGGCCTCCGCTGCGGCACAGAGTTCGGGATGGTTGTAACCCCATGTCATCTGGTAGTGGCCGGACGTGCAATCCAGAAACAAACGGCGCTGCTCACCCAGATAAAACAATCCGCGCCCCACGAGAAAATCGTTGCTCGGCCCTGTCTGGTTGCCGCCGTAGGAATCCTGCAGGGCGGACTTGTCAATCGCCGGGAACACGCGGACACCGCCAACGGTTTTGCCGACGTGCGCGAGCAGTTGGGCCGTATTGTGACCATCAATGAACCGCAACCCCGCCCGCATGGCGGCGCAGATCTGCCGGCCACGCGGTCCAAGAACTTTTTCCAACGACAAATGTATTTTCATGACTTCGTGCAACGAATGTTGGCGCAACTCCCGTCATTTTACGACAGCCGACCCTCCCGGCCCCCAAAATTGAAACCAAATCATATAGGCGTACATTGCCATCATCAACCCGATGAAGATGCACCACCAAAGGAACAGATTGCGGACGCCGCGATTTCGCTCGCGTTCGGATTCCGGCAACTTCGCAACCTCCCAGGACCAGATGATGCCCTTGATGCGTTCCGGGTCCGGCGCGCGGGTTAATAGGGAAACGACCACCAGCAGGAGCATGGAGGTCAGCCACACCACGAACGTCCGGTTCAGCCAGTTGTCCCACGGCACGAACCAGGAAACGTGTTTGAAGAGGTAATACTCCACGAAGGCCGTGAACGGAAAGGCAAACACGAGGACGAACGTGGCGGCGGCAGCCGTGGTTCGCCGCCACAACACGCCCATGAGGAACACGGCGGCAATCGGTGCAGCCACCCAGGCGCCGACATTTTGAATCAGGAGAAAGACGCCAAGCTGCCGATGGCTGAACCAGATCGCCAGCAGAGTGGCAATCAGCAGGATCACGAAGGCGCTCAGCCGTCCGACCCGGACGAGGTGTCGTTCCGGTTTGTCACGGCCAAAAAACGGTTTGTAGAGGTCCATCGTGAACACGGTGCTGCACGAGTTGAGGACGGAACTGACATGCGACAACATGCCGCTGGCTAGTCCTGCCATCACAATGCCACTCAACCCGACCGGCACCAATTCACGCACCAGCACCGGAAACGCCTGGTCCTTGTCCGCCAGCGTCGGAAACAATTTGAAGGCCACGATGCCGGGAATGACCACGAGCAGCGGCAAGAGAATTTTCATGAAGCCCGCGAACACCACGCCCATCCGCGCGTCCCATTCGCTGCGCGCGCCAAGGCAGCGCTGGACAATGAACTGGTTGGTGCAGTTGTACCAGACGCCAATCGAAATGAACAAGGTCCAGACGCCAAACCACGGGTATTCCTTGTCGGTAATCGGGTAAATAATCTTGAACTTTTCCGGCGACGCGAGCATGAGGTTGTGCAACCCGCCGACGTGATGAAGCCCGATCACCGTGACGATCAGCCCGCCGAGCATCATCACCACAAACTGCAGGAAATCCGTCCACGCGACCGAAATCAGCCCGCCGTAAATCGTGTAGCTGCCCGCCAGCGCCGCCAGACAGAGGATGGTCGCGGTTTCATTGATGCCGAACATGCCCTTCATCGCCTTGCCGCCGGCGAGCATCACGACGGCCATTTGAGCGACGATCCACAACACGAGTGAACAAACGGCAAAAAGGTAACGGCAAGCCGGGTTGAAACGCCGCTCGAGAAATTCCGGCATCGTGTAAAGTCCGCCGCGAATGTAGTAAGGCAGAAAAATCCAGATCAAAACCGAGAACGTGAACCAGTTGCCCCACTCCCATTGCGCTACCACGAAGCCCACGGCGTAGGCGATGCCGATCATGCCAATGAAGTGCTCCGTGCTGATGTTCGCCGCGATGATCGAGCCTCCGATTGCATACCACGGCAGGCGGTCGCCGGCGAGGAAGTAACCTCGCGCATCGGCGGTTTTCCGGCGTGCAACGTAGAGTCCCAACGCGATGTTGGCCACGAGGTAAAGCGCAAACAGGAGAAAGTCGAGTCGGTGCGTCATTCGAGCGTCAATCCGGCTTGGGGGCGTTGAGCGCCAATTTCGGCCGCTCGCCTGGCCACTGCTTCTCAAAAAGACGCGGCAGCCTCACGAGTTTTCAGCAGGGCGTCAATGAATTTGTGGAAGTGAAGGGGCTCGCTTCCGACCATCCACTGCTCTTGGAGCTTTTGGATTCACTCGACTCACGCGACTCGACTTGCTACCGTCGCCGCCATGCAACTCAAGCTGATCAGCCTGCTGGGACTGATCGCGTTCGTCGCCGTCGCGTGGGCGATTTCCCACCACCGCAAATTGTTTCCCTGGCGCACGGTGATTTGGGGACTCGGATTGCAATTTGTCTTCGCTCTGCTGATTTTGAAAACGCCGTGGGGCGCCACGGTCTTCGATTTCACCGGACGCGCTATCAACAAGCTCATCACCTTTTCCAACGAAGGCTGCCAGTTCGTTTTCGGCCCGCTGGCAGTGGACTCGATGATGGAAAAGACTTTTCCCGGACGTTCGCTGGTTTTTGCCGTGCTCGTGACCGGCACCATCATCATCGTCGCGTCGCTGTCGTCGCTGTTTTATCACTGGGGAGTTTTGCAGAAGGTCGTCCACGCCGTGGCGTGGGTGATGCGCAAGGCGATGCGCACCAGCGGCAGCGAAACGCTCGCGGCAGCGGCGAACATTTTCATGGGCCAGACCGAAGCGCCGCTGCTGATCAAACCTTATCTGCCGCGCATGACGCGCAGCGAATTGCTGTGCGTGATGACCGGCGGCATGGCAACCATTGCCGGTGGCGTCGCGGCGGTTTACGTGAAATTGGGTCTGGACGCTGGGCATCCAAACATGGCGGGGCATCTTCTCACGGCCTCGGTGCTCAGTGCGCCCGCAGCGTTGCTCATCTCCAAGGTGATGCTGCCGGAAACCGAGCCAAGCGAAACCGCCGCCAGCGCGCCCGCCGACGTGCCGCGCACCACAGCCAACAGCATTGACGCACTCTGCCGCGGCGCGAGTGAAGGAATGACGCTGGCTATCAACGTCATTGCGATGTTGATTGCGTTCATCGCCGTGGTGGCGCTGGCGAATTATGTGATCACGTTCCCGCAAACCAAACTCGGTGTCGCCGCGCCCGTGACGTTGCAAACCGTTTTCGGCTGGGTGAACGCGCCGTTCGCGTGGCTGATGGGCGTGCCGGCGAAAGACTGTCTGGCGGTTGGCGGAATTCTCGGCGAGCGCATCGTGCTCAACGAATTCATCGGCTACCTCTCGCTCACCGGACCGAACACACACTTGGACGAGCGCAGTTTCACGCTGGCGACCTACGCGCTGTGCGGCTTCGCGAACTTTGCGAGCATCGCCATTCAGGTGGGCGGCATCGGTTCGCTCGCGCCCGAGCGCCGCGGCGACATGGCCCGGCTAGGCGTTCGCGCGATGATCGGCGGATTGCTCGCGAGTTACCTCACAGCGACGATTGCTGGGATTTTACTTTGAAACCATTTTGGCCAAGCAGCACTCGGGTAGTTGAATTGATTTGGAATGGTGCGCGATATTGGTTTCAAACCCACCCCGCAGATGAACCCACACGGCAAGACCGCGTCCGGCCACCTGCCGGCCAATCTATCCGCGAACCTTCTCAATATACGGAATCCCCAGCCAATCCGCTGGGATCGACAGCCAGCACATCGTTCGTACTAAAGTGACCAAGCACCTTATGGAGAGGCGTCTGGTAGGGTTGCTCCGGGCCAACGCCAACATCCATACCGCAAGTTCGGTTAGCAGCCGCTGTTCCCCCGGTGGTTCCACTGCCAAAACCGATCCCCACCGAGCGCACAGGCGAACCGTAAGATTGATGCTGCACGACCATTGGAATGACGGTGTTCCCTTCGAGCCAACTGTTGCTGTCCTGAGACGCAACGCCAACGAACTGATAACTCGCCGGCGTCACCACCAGGTTATTCATTACGATCTCACCCGGACCGTAAGTGATAATCCCCTGGGCCAAGTAGGGCGGAGTCAGAGAGTCATGCGTCAGAATAACGTTTGAATCAACAACCGACCCTGCGGTGGGTGGGTTCAGCGGATTGCGAGGGTTTTCATAGGTACGGATCCCGCTGACGTAACCCATGATGCAATTCCCAGAAATTGTCGCCTTGGCATTGGCAGTGATTCCAATATCCCCGTTCGGGGCCCCTTCATCAATGAGATTTCCGATGATCGTGGCGAAGGTGGGGTTGTAATCCTGGAGGTAAATGGGCATCCAGGAAGGAACTGTCAGACCGGCAACGTTCGGCGTAAGCCCGATGTTGGTAACGGTGATTACGCGGCTGACGGAATCGAAAGAAGCCACCTCCATGAAAACATTGGTGGCCTCCGCCCCCGCGAAGAACCACGTCCTGAAATTGAGAACCTGTCCGGGCGCAAAGGTATAAACACTTTGAATAACATCGGTCTGCGCGGTCGTGATTCCGTCCGGCGGAGGGATGACAAACGAAGTCCCCACCGCGCCCGCGCGAGGATCGTCATACTGATGCACGGCTTCGACTCCCATGCGACGCACCACATTATTGGTAAAGAGCAGGTGCAGCGGGCTGCCGAAGTGACAGCCGTCTTTCCTGACACCTCCAGGATTCCTCACCGGATCCGTCGGCCCATTGGTTCCGCCATCAAAGTAGTTACCCTCGTAGTCAGCGTAGCCGACCCAGGAGTTCAGCCGAATTTGCTGTCCACCACCCCATGAACTCCATCCGTTGGTCGTATTGGAGCCATAAGGATTCACCGCCGTACAATCACGAAGTCGGAAGAGCCGCAACGCGCCTCGAAGACCAGAAACGGTCGCAGAGACATCCACAGCTGGATGACAATTCTCGAAAACGCAGTTCTGGAAATCCACCGCTTCCACGCGGCGCATGTCCCTGTTCAGTACCCACACGCCGGCGGCCCCGTTCGGTTCGCTTGACGTCTCAGGCAATGCCGTGCCCTCCTTCCTCCAGGTCAATCCATGGAACGCTAGCGAACGAAAACTCGCGCTCGCTTCAAGCATGTGCGTACGCACGGTGCTGATGGTGGAATACAACACCGCGCCAGCCACGCCGCTGAAAATCAAATCCCGCCCGGCCAGATCACTGTTTCCAAGTCTCAACGCCTCATTCCACCATAACAGTTCCGAACTGCGGGGAATGGAAGTGTTCAGACGGTAAACTCCTGTCGGGAAATGGAGCGTGTTGTAATTCGTGGATGCTTCCAACGCGTTGATCGCGGATTGAATCGCCGCAGTATCATCCGTCATCCCATCACCAGTTGCACCGAAATCCCGCACCGACAGCGCCACTTCTTTTAACACCCGGACCTCCGCCGTGACATTCGTTCCTCGGGCATACGCGGGATCCGCCTGGAGCGTCAGCGTGACGCCTCTTGCCGGAGCCGCCTGGCTGCCAGTCAGTGGAACAACCGGGATCTCCATCACGTCAACGCCGGCAGGAATCCTCACACTCCCCGACAGTGACGAATAGTCCAATCCAGCAACCGCGTCGCCGCCGAGGGCGTAGTGAACGGTAATCGGATTCAAGTTGCCGGTGCGAGTGATCCGGAAACTGCCAGGCTGGGCACTCGTGACGTTGGCCACCGGCGCGCCAAGCTCCACGTTGATAATGTTGGTGGACTCAAGCCGGGCGACGATGGCTGCGATTGTGGTCGGCTTGTTCGTTCGGTAAATCAACGGCCCCAGATCCGCCCCTGCAATCCTCTCTTCCCAATCCGTGACACCGTCAGAATCCGAATCCACATCCGTCACCCCGACACGGAAGAATCTCGATCCGCCACTCACTTCAACCGCAACCGTGACCTGCGAACCATCTCCGGCGATCACGCCGCCTTCAGCCTGCCAACCACCCGCCCCCAGCACAGAACGACTCTCTATCTGGTAGCGCTTGCAGTTGACGGTGGACCATGACAGTAAAACGGCCCGCCCTAGGCCAAAGCTGGAAATCTTGAAGAGAGATTGGGAATTGAACATGTCCGTTCCCGCCGCAAACTCACTGATGTCAGGAAAGCCATCTTGATCGGTGTCCAAGCCGGCCAAGTAAGGGAGGCCCCTGGAAATGGCGGGATTCTCAGAGAGCAACCGCACCCGAAACAACACATAAGGCGCCGAAGAAAACGGAATCGCAGCCAGGACCGGCCCTCCCGGGCCAACAACCGGACTCCCCACCGATTGAAAATCGCCATTACCATACGACTTTGTCCACTCCGGTTGATAGCGCTTCCCAACCACCGACATCCATCTGATGAGATAGGCCTGAGGCAGAGCCGTGAAATTACTGATTCGAAAAACCGAACTGGCGTCCAACGGATCAGTGCCCGCCACAGATTCCTGGAGATTACTCTGCCCATCTCCATCCGAATCGTCACTTGCCGAAATGCCCGTCACGCCATAGACCGCCTCCCAGACATCACTCATTCCGTTTGTGTTCAAGTCAACGATGGCTGACGTTTGATCCGGAAACGCAACGCAAACCAGGCAACCAGCCAGAATTCGCCGCGCTGCCGATAGGAACTTCGGATGTCGAGATGAGCCCCTGAGTTCAAATTTCATCGAGAATGGTGCGCGGTGCAGGGTTCGAACCTGCGACCCCTACCGTGTCAAGGTAGTGCTCTACCACTGAGCTAACCGCGCGCGAGCGGGAAGCAAGGTGCAAAGGGCAACGGCGGTTGGCAAGTTTGAATTGCCGATTGACTCGCACGCCAGCTTCCGCAGATTGTGACCTGGCTATGGCGAAAATTCTTAGGGCGCTGCTTTCCGTTTCCGACAAGGCCGGTCTGGTGCCATTGGCACAGACGCTCGCCGCCGCAGGCGTGGAATTGATTTCCACCGGCGGCACGGCGAAAGCCCTGCGCGACGCCGGGCTGGCGGTGAAGGACATCAGCGAGCACACCGGTTTCCCCGAAATGCTTGATGGCCGTGTGAAGACGCTGCACCCGAAAGTCCACGGCGGGCTGCTCTACATCCGTGGCAACCCCACGCATGAAGCCGCCGTCAAACAGCACGCCATCACGCCGATTGACCTGGTGG